>OCTW013384368.1_pt1 | contig 160660 bp, 145 predicted proteins | sample 1539671 | NCBI WGS metagenome assembly OCTW01 (sample SAMN02144230, study PRJEB22623) | gut metagenome | biome: sheep rumen | host: Ovis aries | place: New Zealand | reverse complement strand
ATACTGGCGATGCTCAAACAGGGTGCAGACGAACAGGGAGAAGAGCGATTGCGGATGCGAAGAGACAGCATGAGAAGCCTGTGACCAGGACAAAAATCAGAAAAGCGGTATTTAGATGAAAGTGTATTATATTGTAGATTATTTATGGACGGACATTCGCTTTCGGCATTTCCGTATATTAGGCGGTCAGATTGATATACTATAAGAGGGGATACTGTAATGAGACAATATGTAGTTGATGCATTTACGGATTCTGTGTTTCATGGCAATCAGGCGGCTGTTTGCGTACTGGACCAGTGGCCGGATGATGAACTGATGATGAACATAACCAGAGAGAACAATTTTTCGGAGACAGCTTTTACTGTCCGGGAAGGTGATAAATGGCACTTGCGCTGGTTTACACCGGGTGGGGAAATCGATTTGTGTGGTCATGCCACGCTTGGAACCGCCTATGTTCTGTTCCGTTTTTATGAAAAGAATTCGGACAGACTTGTCTTTACCACTCTGTCCGGTGACTTAATAGTAACAAAAGAAGGGAATCTGTTGGAAATGGAGTTTCCCGCTTATGACCTGGTGCCAGTGGAAGTGACAGACGAAATGGAACAGGCTCTTGGTTCCAGACCACTTGAAGCCTTCATGGGAAGGGATCTGCTTTGCGTGATGGAGGATGAAAAGACAGTACGAGAACTTACACCGGATCTGGAAAGAGTAAAACAGATAGCTGGCTTGCTTCTTCATGTTACTGCCGCGGGAATGGATACAGATTGTGTTTCTCGCAGTTTTGCTCCGAAACTGGGTGTTGCCGAAGACCCGGTTTGTGGATCGGGCCATTGTCATATCATCCCTTATTGGGCAGATTTGCTTGGCGAAGACAAGCTGGTGGCATATCAGGCGTCCAAACGCGGTGGGACACTTTATTGTCGTCGTGAAGAAAACAAGATCTATATGGCTGGTAAAGCAGCGCTTTACTCGGTCGATGAATTGTTTGTAGAGTAATTTCAGTGTATGCTTCGATATATTCGAATTACATACAAAAAGACCGTCACATATATTCGTGGCGGTCTTCGTCATTCATGGAATGATGTATGTGAAGTAGAGGTGTCGTTTTAAGAACGATGTGTTTTGCAGAGATATTTTTGGGGAAGCTGGACGATGATGATGCCCAAGAGGATGCAGATCGCTCCTACTGATTGGATGGGCGTAAAGGTTTCGTTCAGGAAGATGACGCCTAGGATGGCGGCGATGAGCGGGTTGAGCGCTGTGAACAGGCCGGCTTTCTCGGCACTGGTATACTTTTGCGCGACGGGCTGAAAGGTGAAGCCAAAGACGGAGCAGATGAATACTAAGGCTAGGATGGCGCTCCACGTTGTCGTATCGTCAGGAATGACTGGACGTTCCAATAAGGCCGTGCCTACTGTGCTGTATATGGCGAGAAACCCCATCTGCAAGATTCCTAACAGTAACGGGTCACACTGCCGGGCCAGGCGGGCAGTCAGGCAAATCCAAAAGGCATAGAAAACGGAACCGGTTAGACAGATGATTTCGCCCGGGGCCAGGTGGAAGTCAGCGCCTTGCAGGGTGAGACAAGCGATGCCAATCAGGAGCAGAATCGTAGCCGTCAGGACTTGTTTTCTCGGCCAATGGCGGCTGGCAACAGCCATTAAGATTAGAACCCAGACGGCGGATGTATTTTCCAAGAAGGCCGCTGTCGAAGAGGGAATCGTCGTCAAGCTGATGAGCTCACAGGTCATGCAGGCGAAGAGGAAGGTTCCTAAGAGACAGGCAGCTTTCCATACTTGGCGTGTCAACAGTGGAAGACGGTGGTGGAAGAGCAACAGCAGGATAAGCGTCGTCAGGGTAAAGCGGGTAGCCAGCAGTTCTAATGGTGGTATCCCATTCAGGCCGATTTTCGACAGGAGATAGGAAATGCTGCGCGAAGCGATGACGAGGATGAGCAGTATTTCTGCATGTCGTTGTTTCATGAAAAGTCTCCTTACTTTTTTACTTTTATGATATGATAGAAGTAGCATGGAGGGAATAGCAAAATAATCCATGAGGTATTGAGAGAAAAGCAAAGGTGATAGCTGTGAATACGGAAAAATGCAGGCTCTTGTTGCAAGTCATCCAGGCGGGCAGTTTTTCTTCCACTGCCGAACGATTGGGATATACCCCGTCTGGTGTCATGCGGGCCATTGCTTCGTTGGAAAAGGAAATCGGGTTTACCCTGTTGGGGCGGACAGCGCAAGGCGTTTATCTGACCCGTGAAGGCCAGGCCGTCCTCCCGTATCTGCGCCGTCTCGTACGGGATGAAGATGCTCTATTGCAGTACAGTGCGCAGATACGGGGACTGACAGCCGGGGATATTTACATTGGATCTTATTTCAGCGTGGCTGCTAACTGGCTGCCGCAAATCATACAGGCGTTCCAGCAGGCTTACCCGGCAGTCCACGTCCATATTGAGGAATGCGCCAATAAAGTGATGTATGACGGATTGGAAGAAGGGCGCTTTGACTGCTGCATTACGACTTGGCGCCCTTTTTCCGGGGATTGGATTCCCTTGTGTGAAGATGAAATGGTCATGTGGCTTCCAGAAAATCATCCCTTGGCACAAGCCAAGGTCTATCCGCTGAAGCGGTTGTGTCACGAATCGTTCATCGAACCATTGCCACAGCAGGACACAGATGTCGCCCGAATTCTCAAGGAAGAACATATTTCCTATGAAACGCGATATACGGCTATCGATAACTATACGACGTATCGCATGGTCGAAGCCGGGCTGGGTGTCAGCATGAACAACCGTCTCATGACGGCACAATGGCGGGGCCGCGTGGCTATCCTTCCCATGGAACCGGCCCATACGATTACCATAGGCATTGCCATTCCCAGCCGGGACAGCGCGGCTCCGGCAGTCAAGAAATTCGTCCATTACGTGCAAAAGGGAATCAGCCAGATACTTGCATCAATCGGGCAGTCAAAACCATAGATTGCATAACATGGGCAAATACATTAAGGAAAGTGGGATAAGGAGAAAATAAAGGCGGCAGTATTGACACACTATGCTAGAAATGGGATAGATCTGAAGAACTTTCGATATAATCATTGACATTACATCTGTGGCGTGCTATACTTCAATCTAGATGTAATTATTTATATTACATATCAAACATCCGTTGCAGATTTTAGGGTGAATCCGGTCATCGAATCTAGGGAGGCATTGAACATGGAAGCAAAAGATTATCTTGACTATGTCGCAAATGAAATCCATCGGACGATTGTGGCCACCGTTGATGACGAAGGTCTCCCGGTGACGGCAGCAATCGATATGATGGACAGTGATGAAAATGGATTGTATTTCCTTACGGCAAAAGGCAAAGGCTTTTATGACAGACTGAAGAAACGAGAGTTTCTTGCTCTGACTGCGATGAAGGGTGAGGATACCATGAGCAGTGTGGCTGTATCTATCCGCGGAAAAGTTCGGGAGCTTGGATATGACAAGATCCCGGAATTGTTTGAGAAAAATCCGTATATGCGCGAGATATATCTCACAGAGGAGTCTATGCAGGCTCTGACGGTGTTCCAAATTTATGAGGGCAGCGGTGAGTGGTTCGATCTTTCAAAGAAACCGATTGAACGTGCCTCGTTTACATTCGGAGGAGCAGAGAAAAAGGCAGAGGGTTATTTCATCACAAAGGCATGTATCGGTTGCGGAAGCTGCGCGGTGGTTTGTCCGCAGAATTGCATCATTCAGGACGAAATTCCCTTTGTGATTGAAGAGGAACACTGCCTGCATTGCGGGAATTGTATGACATCGTGTCCTGTAGGTGCAGTGGAAAGAAGGTAATACGATGTATGAGAAAAAGATACAGGATCAGCGACTGGATTACCTCGTTGATGCGTTCAAAAAGGATTCGGTTCAATATAAAGAGTTGGAAACACCCAAAGACACCGAGGGGAAGCGTCGTATCCTGCGGTCGCTTATGAACATCCGAATGCCTCGAAAGATGGATAAGGCGGTTCTTTCTGTGCAGGATGAGTATCTGCAGGAGCGCGTCCGTGAAAACGGAATTGTGGAGCTTGACGATATACCCATGATCCGAGATCGAATGTCCATCTGGCAGGGCGATATTGCGAGGCTGGCCGTAGATGCCATCGTCAATGCCGCCAATTCTCAGATGCTGGGCTGCTTTGTGCCGATGCATACCTGCATTGACAACTGCATCCATACTTTTGCCGGAGTCGAGCTTCGGGCAGAGTGCAGCAGGCAGATGAATCAGTTGCGGCTCAAATACGGCAAAGATTATGAGCAGCCGACAGCTGTCCCCATGCTGACGGATGCCTATAATCTTCCTGCGAAAAAGGTGATTCATGTCGTAGGCCCGATTGTGCGATATGAGTTGACGCCGGAACTTGAGAAGGATCTGGCGGACTGCTACCGGAACACCTTGGATATGTGTCTGGAACATGATTTAAAAAGCGTTGCGTTTTGCTGTATTTCTACAGGTGTATTCCATTTTCCGAACAAGCAGGCGGCAGAGATTGTCGTCAGTACCGTGGACAGCTGGCTCTCACAGCATCCGGGTGCTATGGAAAGGGTGATCTTTAATGTTTTTAAGGACGAGGACAAAACATACTATGAAGAACTCATACGATGAGATGCCGAACGGCTATCAGGAAAGCATCCAGAGAGGACTTGGTGCGGCGCGGTCGTTCAGTGGAAATATGTCATTCGGAACAGGATCTAAAGAGGAACGGATATCCAGATTCAAGAAAGAGATGGAAACGGCAGATGCTATCGTGATCGGAGCGGGGGCCGGACTGTCGACTTCTGCCGGGTTTACCTATAGTGGGGAGCGATTTGAACGGTACTTCTTCGACTTTGCAAGGAAGTACGGCATCCGGGATATGTATTCCGGCGGTTTCTATCCGTTTCCCGATGCAGAGATACGCTGGGCGTGGTGGGCAAGGAATATCTATTGCAATCGATATGTTGATGCGCCGAAACCTGTCTATCAGCAATTGCTTTCACTTGTGAACGATAAGGATTATTTTGTTATTACTACGAATGTGGACCATCAGTTTCAGAGAGCAGGCTTTGATAAAAAGCGCTTGTTCTACACCCAAGGAGACTATGGACTTTTCCAGAGCGTCAATCCATCCATTCAGAGAACTTACGACAATGAGGAATGGGTTATGAAAGCAATGGAGGCACAGGGGTTTGTAAGAGATAGGAATGGGGGCTTTCGGATTCCTGAAACCGGTGAATTGAAGATGAGAATTCCGGCATCACTCATTCCAAAATGCCCGGATGATGGTTCAGATGTTACCATGAATCTTCGCATAGATAATTCCTTTGTCGAGGATGAAGGATGGCACAGATCGTCTGCGGCATATGCGGATTTCCTGCGCAGACACGAATGCCGTCATGTGCTTTATCTGGAACTTGGTGTGGGAGCAAACACTCCTGTCATTATAAAATATCCGTTTTGGCAGATGACTTTGGCAAATGAAAACGCAGTGTACTCCTGCATCAATTACAGAGAAGCATCCTGCCCAATCGAAATTGCAAACAGGAGTATCTGCATGGATGAGGATATTGGTGATGTGTTTGCGAAGGTGAAATGATATGGAACGGGTCGCCATGATTGAGGAAGTATCTTCATCATGCTCAGGCGATATTGTAGGCGTTCGAAATGGTAGTATGGTTCTATTCTGGTGCGTATGGCGGGCTGATCTTCATCTTATGCTTGATGGTTATGCTTGTACGCTAAAATGCTAAAAAGGGGCAGGGGATCGAAATGCATTTCCGTGTCCACCCGAACACGTGAGGCAATATTCTCTTCCACGACCACCTCCATGCCAAGACGGCAGAGGACTTCCCAATCCCATTGGGGACGGCGATGGGTGCTGATAAGCAGCTTATCTTTAATGGCGTTGCACTCGGTTACCAATTCCGGCCTGATAGCAGCGTGGACATCTGTCGGGTCTTTCTTGCTGGAGAAGGTCGTAAGTCCGTAATCGGAATCAAAATTCAGCAACAGGCCGCCTACTTTCAGTACTCGGTTCCACTCGCGATAAGCTTCCATGGTATCGGGCAGAGTCCACGTTAGGTTGCGACTGAGGACGGCATCGAAATGACAGTCAGGAAAAGCCAGCTCTTGAGCGTTCATCTTGTGAAACGCTATCCTACATCCCATAGCAAGAGCATTTTGCTTGGCCTGGCACAGCATATCGGACGACATATCGATGCCTGTCACTCTATGACCGAGTTCTGAGAGCAGGATGGCGAAGAAGCCTGCCCCAGTGCCAATATCCAGAATTTTTAAATTTTTCTCTGCGGGGAGTTTTTCCTTTAGGTAAGCCTGCCAGGCGGGAGCGCAGGGACCGTTCAGCTCCTTTTGGCGGAGCTTACTGAAATCTGTACTGCGTTCATCCCAGTATGCTTCAATCTGCCGATTGAGACGTTCTTCTTTTTCATAGGATGTGCGCTGCTGCTTTGCGTTGCTGTTCATGGGGACTCTCCTTGCGTCTTGTTTCGTCTTGGTATCAGGAATGCATAAATTGATTTATCGATTGATCGTTTCTAGTATACCCAACCTGCCCCAAAATTTTAAGCCCCCCAGGGGGTTTACAATAGAAATGGGGTCTTCTATACTGTTAGACGTTGAGAGGTTATACGGCCACAGAAAAGGAGATTTTCAGATATGGGTTATGCACTGAAGCGTTTTTTGCAGCTCATCCCCATCCTTTTTGGTATTACTTTTCTCTCTTTCCTTCTTATGTATCTGGCGGGTAGCGATGCCGTGACGGAAATGTATACCAATCGGGGAGTAGAGGTGTCCCAGGAGATCATGAATCAAAAAAGGGCTTCTTTGGGATTGGATTTGCCCTTCTGGCAACAGTATGGTAACTGGCTCCTGGGGATGCTTCATGGAGATATGGGGCATAGCTATGTGACAGGAGAGGAGGTTTTTTCTACCTTCCTGCGGAAGCTGCCTGCTACTTTGTTGTTGACAGGTCTTTCCTTGTCACTGACGGTGGCCGTTTCCATGCCCTGCGGTATTTGGGCAGCGGTGCATCAGGATAGGGCTTCAGATTTGTTGCTGCGTTTTACTAGCTTTCTTGGCAATGCCATGCCCAATTTTTTTGTGGCCATGGTGTTGATGGATATTCTAGGTATTGAGCTGGGGATTTTGCCAGTTATTTCCAGCAATATGAATTTAAAAAGCGCCTTACTGCCCGCCTTGACGCTTTCCATAGCCATGTCTGCTAAATACCTGCGGCAGGTACGCTCGGCTGTGCTGGAAGAGTTGGGGAAGGACTATGTACTGGGGGCCAGAGCCAGAGGCATCAGGGAAAGAGTCATTCTCTGGAAAAATGTCATGAAGGCCGCCATGCTGACCATCATAACACTGCTGGCTCTTTCTTTGGGGAGCCTTTTGGGGGGAACCGCTATTATCGAAAGCATCTTTATGTGGGATGGGGTAGGAAAGCTGGCGGTGGATGCCATAAACATGCGGGACTATCCCGTTATACAGGCCTATGTTATGTGGATGGCCATAATATATGTGGGCGTGAACCTTTTGGCAGACCTGCTTTATCACTATTTGGATCCGCGCATACGATTGGGAGTGAGCAGAGAATGACAGAGCAAAGGATACCCACAGTCAGAAAGCAAAAAGTGCGGAAAAAGAATCTGCGGCTGAAGCTGATCCTTTTGGCATGTCTAGCCTTGCTTTTGCTGTTAGCCTCCTTTTTTAGTGAATATCTAACACCCTATGACCCCTATTTTCAGGATCTGACACTGACAAAGGCTCCCCCATCTTCGGAGCACTGGCTTGGCACAGACCGCTATGGGAGAGATATCCTCTCCCGTATCATAGTAGGCAGCAGGACCAGTATTTTCGCTTCTTTGCTTTTGGTGGGCTTCATCGCTGTCTTCGGCAGTTTCATTGGGATTCTCTGCGCCAGGAGTGGGAAATGGCTGGATACATTCTTGATGCGCACAGCGGATCTCTTTCTGGCCTTTCCGGGGCTGGTCTTTGCACTGGCTGTGGCGGCAGTGCTGGGTGGTGGCGTCCACAATGCCATCTTTGCTCTGGCTGCCATCAGCTGGCCTAAATATGCAAGACTTTCCCGCAGTCAGACTTTGACTGTTTCGACACTGCCTTTCATGCAGGCGGCTCGAATGGGGGGATGCAGTTCGTTGCAGCTAGTGTGGAGACACGTGCTTCCCAATATAGCAGGCCCCATATTGGTGACAGCCATGCTGGATATCGGCACTATGATGATGGAACTGGCCGGGCTGTCTTTTCTGGGACTGGGGGCTAAGCCTCCCATCCCGGAGTGGGGTAGCATGATGAGTGAGACACGGAATCTTTTGCCCACACAGCCATGGATTACCTTGGCGCCAGGCTTTGCCATCTTTTTTGCTGTGATGGTCTTTAACCTGCTAGGGGATGCGGTGCGGGATTATCTTGATCCGAAAAACAGGAGATAGGAGGGGAAAGTGGAAACATTACTGAGATATGAGCATGTGGACATCAGTTATGGGGAGAGTGTGGTTATCCATGAGGCGTGTTTCTCTCTGGCAGAGGGGGAAATTCTGGGCATAGTGGGGGAGAGCGGCAGCGGCAAGTCAACTATTTTGAAAGCTGCCATGAACCTGCTGGGCTGGGATGGCTTGGTGACACGCGGGGACATCTGGTACAGAGGAAAGAACTTGCCGGATTTGCCGGTAGAAGAGCAGCGGAAAATTTACGGCCCGGGGCTGGGCATGGTCTTCCAGAATGCTGGCAGCAGCTTTTGCCCCGTCCGTAAGATAGGAGTACAGTTGCAGGAAATGATGGCTGCCCACGGCTGCCAAGATAGGAAATCGGTGAAGGAAAAGGCCATGGATATTTTGGGCAAGTTCGGCTTTGAGGATCCCGGGCGTATTCTGGACAGCTATCCATTCGAACTGTCCGGCGGCATGCAGCAGCGAGTGGGGGTAGCGGCAGCCATGCTTCTGAGACCACGTGTTCTGCTGGCAGACGAGCCGACCTCTGCATTGGATGTGACGGTGCAGAAGCAGGTGATAGAGGAAATGCTGCTGGCCAGGAAACTTTTTGGCACTGCTATCCTATTGGTCACCCACAATATGGGGGTGCTCAGGGCAATGGCGGACAGGATGCTGGTGCTTCATAAGGGAGAAACAGTGGAATATGGCAGAACACAGGAAGTCATGGCTTGTCCTCAGTCAGACTATACCCAAAAGCTTCTGGCAGCTGTGCCGAGGCTGAAAAGATGTTCATGAGTCAATTTTAGACTTGATCTGTTTCAATCTCCATAGGAGGTGGGGTGTTTGGAAGAATTTCTGAGAGCAGAGCATTTGCACAAAGTCTTTTCCTCTGGCGCGAAAAAATTTACGGCTGTGGATGATGTGAGCCTTTCCCTGAAGCAAGGGGAAAAGCTGGCAATCATAGGGGAAAGTGGCAGCGGCAAGACTACGGTGGCTCGGATTATAGCGCGACTGATAGAGCCTGATGGAGGCAGGATTATTCTTGGGGGCAAGGATATCACGAAAGCCAAGGGCAGAGAACTGCGTCAGGTCTATGATGTCATGCAGATGGTTTTTCAAAACCCGGTGGAGAGCTTTGATCCGCGTTGGACACTGGGGGATAGCATCTGCGAGAGATTGATGAACCATGGTTATGCCAGAAAGGAGGCAGATAAGGAATGCAGAAGGCTGCTCTCAATGTGCGGCCTAGAGGAGGATTTTGCCAGGCGTTATCCCTATGAGGTCAGCGGTGGGCAGTGCCAGCGGGCGGCTATTGCCAGAGCCTTGGCGCTTGGGCCCAAACTCCTTATTTTGGACGAAGCCACCTCGGCTCTGGATGTGACGGTGCAGGCAGAAGTACTTTCCCTGCTGGACCGTTTGCATAGGAAACTGTCCATGTCGTATCTTTTTATCTGTCACGATATAGCATTGGTGCAGGATTTCTGCCACAGAGTCATGGTAATGTACCAGGGGAAAGTGGTGGAGGAAGGAACTTGTGACCAAGTGATAAGCAATCCGCAGCAGGAATATACCAAGAGGCTGATTGACAGCGTGTTGCAGTGAAGGTTATGTAAAAATTCAGAAAAAGGATTTAGTAAATTGAAAAAATTAAAAAAACTACAAAAAATCATTTCCCTGGCTTTGGGCATTTGTCTCAGTGCCAGCCTGATGGCAGGTTGTGGCCAGGAACAAGCTACATCGCCCGGAGGGCAGAAAACTTTGGTTATTGGGGACACGACCTTTAACAGTTCCAATGAGGAATCCGATGTGAATCCACACAATGCCTACTCCGGTTGGGCCTGCATCCGTTATGGCATTGGAGAGACTCTGGTGAAATACTCCGATGATATGGCGGTGGAGCCTTGGCTGGCGGTGAAGTGGGAGAATATAGATGAACTCACATGGAAATTCACACTGCGGGATGATGTTACGTTCTCCAGCGGCCGCAGAATGGATGCCGCAGCAGTGAAGGAGTGCGTGGAACATCTCATTGCCAATAACAAACGGGCGGAGCAGGATCTGAAGATTGCCTCCATAGAGGCAGAGGGGCAGGAGCTGACCATCAAAACCAAGGAGCCAAATCCAGCGCTGCTGAACTATCTGGGCGACCCCTACGGCTGTATCGTGGATGTGCAGGCAGGCTTTGATGGGGGGATGGCAAGCGGCACCGGCCCATATATCGCAGAGGACGTGAAGACAGATGATCACCTGATCTTGAAGAAAAATGAACATTATTGGGGAGGGAGTCCAAAGCTGGATAAGATTACCATCCGTACCATCACCGATGGTAATACCCTGTCCAGCGCCCTGCAAGCCGGGGAGGTGCAAGCTGCCTATGGTTTGGCTTATGAAAGCTATCCCCTCTTCAGAAACGACAAATACGTTATTTCTCAGATTCCCACTTCCCGTTGTTTCTTTGGCAAGATGAATTTTGATCCTGATTCCGTGTGCGCCGATCCTGCTGTACGCAAGGCGATTTCTATGGGCATTGACAAGGAGAATTTTGTGACAAAGCTTCTGGATGGCAATGGTTCTCCTGCTTCCGGTGTGTTCCCTGCCGGTCCTGCCTATGGTGGTGACAAGGTGAAATCTGAGGCCTACGACCCAGAGGGAGCCAAAAAGGTGCTGGAGGAGGCCGGCTGGCTGGATACGGACGGAGATGGTATCCGGGAGAAGGCAGGCAGAAAACTGGTGGTGAAGTGGCTTACCTATCCAAGCCGTCAAGAACTGCCCTTGCTGGCAGAGTCTGCGCAGGCCAGCCTGAAGGAAATCGGCATGGATGTGGATATCAACTGCACCGCCGACAACAATCAGGCGGTGAAGGATGTAAAGGGCTGGGATGTCTATGCTATGGCCAATGTCCAAGCCCCGACGGGAGATCCAGAGTATTGGTTCACGGTCTTTGCTACTTCTGATGCCACCAAGAATCAGGGTAAGTATAGAAGCGAGAAACTGGACGCTCTGGAGGCTCAGCTCAGCCGGGAATTTGATCCGGCCAAGCGTGCTCAGCTTGCCATAGATATGCAGCAGGTGATCCTGGATGACCATGCCTTTGTCTTCTGCTCCTTCTTGAAGATGAGCATGATTGCCAAGGCAAATGTGAAGAACTATACATCTCATCCCTGTGACTACTATCAGGTGACAGCGGATCTGGATGTGGAATGACGGACCAAATGAACGCACCCACGCCTATTAGAGGCGGGGGTGCGTTCATTGTTTTGATTTCAATGGGGACTTCGGAATGGAATTCCACAGTGAAGTGGTCGCCAAAGACAGATACGAAAATTCAAAGAAAGAAGGCGTCGCTATGCTGGAGAATTAGAAGTGCGAGGTTGTCCGATATGCACAGCAGGCGGAGAGGCCGCCCTGGCACAAAGGCTTTGGCAGAGTCCGTATTGGAGCCGCTAAAAATCTCCGATGTCGCATTGATGCAGGCGCATGGCGTCGAAAGATATCAAGGTCTACAATCCCGCTTTTGATGTGACAGACCATAGCCTCATCACGGCAATCATCACAGAATATGGGATTGCCCGGGCCCCCTACGATACTTCCCTGCAGGAAATCCGCCAGAAATGTGGAAGATGAATAAACAGAGAAATAAGATGGGGAAGAAGCGATAACAGCGGGAAGAGGATGGTGTATCATGGTCACTTTACGACAATGGACATCGCCGCATCGGACATCTGACCGCGACGTATGCCGTACCAAATCTCAAGGCGAGAAGCCGTGCCTTCCATCAGGCGCTCACGGAATTCGGCTTGTCCGATGCGGTCTCTGATGCGTCCCGAACTCACGACAATCCACCTTGAGAAAAAGCGCATGGGCGGTATTGCCGTCGAGCGTTTGCTGAATCTTATCGCCAATCGCGACCAGCGTCCGCTCAAAATCCGGACAAACTGCTGGCTGGTTGAGCGCCATTCTGTAAGAAGAATCTAACCTCTTCATTGTCTACGAGGCAGGACTGCTCAAATAAAATGAACCGTCAAAGCTCCACTGCTCATGCAGCGGAGCTTTTTTGATGCACATTTTTGGCGCAAGATACTCTCATTGTTTACACCACGAGACGTTGTTGCAGGACTTTTGGCTATACATCTCGAATTTTTTGATTGTTAGAGTAGGTAGGGGTCGTTGTGTTAGGGGATGTGTTTTGTGAAGAATCAACAAGGTCCGATTGTTGTCCAAGGTGCGATGGGCGTGGAGACGCAGCATATCATCGACCAGATGACGGAAGTCCGGGAGGAGCCGTTTGGGCCATTCCGGTGTGCGCGTGGAGTGCTTGAAGGACATGGGCTTGTAGTCTGTGAGACGCAGTGGGGCATGGCCAATGCGTCAGCTTTGGCGGCGCTTGCCATTGCGCGGTATCATCCTCAGGCAATCATCAGCCAGGGAACGGCTGGCGCCCATGATGCATCGCTGTCTGTTTACGACATCGTGCTCGGGGCGCGGACAGCAAATTCTTCTGCCTGGCAGACGTATTATCGCGCGGCTGGCGCGGGAGTCGATTACCGCGGGCTGAAACAGCTCGGTGTCTTTGCTTGGGACAAGGACAGAAGGAAGTTCACGCAGGAAGTCTACCACGAGGGGAATCCTGCTCTGCTTGCTGCTGCCCGTCGTGCTGCTGCAAGGTACGAACATGGCAGGGTAGTCGAGGGAACCATCACGACGTGCGACAGCTGGAACTGTGAAGTGGATCGCATCGATTTCCTGCATGGATTCTATGGCTCATTGGCAGAGGAGATGGAGGGAGATGCTGTCGCGCAGGTCTGCCAATCATTCGATGTGCCATTTCTCGATGTGCGCATCATCTCGAATAGCATCTTGTTGAACCAAGATCCATGGGACCTTGGGACTGGATCTGTATGTCAAGAGTTTGTACTCGCGTTGCTGCGAGAATATTGGCTCGATTTGTCTTGAATTGGAGCACTTTAAGATGTTTTAGATTGGAGGTGTTTTGCATGGGTATGGGTACGGTATTGCTTGTTGTGCTGGTTGTCGGTGCAGCTGTATTCTTGAGGAATCGACCGCAGGGGAGCAAGGCGTCGAAGCCGGTGGAAGGTGTCTCGGCTCGTCCGGAGGAGAAGCGGGATTTGTCGGCAGCACCTATGGAGAAGAAGGTGTATCCGCAGGGGGGATCGCGGACGGCTGTGGCTGGGCCGCGCTTGACGGCGGAGCAGTGCCGGGAATTGGCAAGGATCCATCGACAGAACATGCTAGACCGGCAGCATGACAGCCGCATGGCGGCGGCTGCGGCGGTGGCCGGTGCTGTGGCTGGCGCGGCGCTGATGCATCATCATGATGCGGAGGCACAGCAGGCGCAACTCGACCAGATGGCTGCGGCGCAGCGCGCACAGCAGCAGTTGGACGCGGATGCATACAATGCGGATGACTATGATGCAGATGATGGGGATGGTTACAGCGATGTCGCAGACGACTACGATACAGATGATCAGATCGATGCCACTGAGGATCCCGATGACTATGATGCGGATGACGATGGACTGAGCGACGACGGTATCGATTGGGATGATGACTGGTCGGTCGATGATGACAACGACTATGGGGATGGTCAGTCGGACTACAGTGATTACGGCAATGACGACTACGGCAGCTATGGCGACGATTCGGGTTCTGGCCACGATGATGACTATGGCGGCTACGGTGGAGACGACTACAGTGGCAGCTATGATGGCGGCGATTATGGCGGTGGTGATGACTATGGCGGCGACGACGGCGGATTCTGATGGAGGTGAATCGCATGAATAAGGGTGGTTTCAGCTGGAAGACCTTGCTCGGCATCACGAATGCGAAGCGCCAGTTTGCGCGGCAGACGGGCATCCCGACGACGAAGTCGGGCGTCGAGCGCAAGGTCGGTCGCATGGTGCTCGACTTGCTGTTTGGCAAAAAGAAGAAGGGCTGAGGCAGGATTTCGCGGCTGTCTGGCGAATGTAACTGCAATACGAAATTTACATCGAAGCTAAAGTTCAGTCAGAAAGAAGAATCGCTATGTCAATCGAGAGAGTCCTGTCGTTTTTGGAGCAGAAGGGGATGGCGGACCGCGTCATCACGTTTGAGGCGTCGACGGCGACGGTGGAGCTGGCGGCGCAGGCGCTCGGCGTGGAGCCGGGGCACATCGCCAAGACGATGTCGTTCCTCGTGGACGGCGCGCCGCTGCTCGTCATCCTCGCGGGCGATGTGCGCGTGGACAATCACCGCTTCAAGGAAGCATTCCACAAGAAGGGCCGCATGATCCCGTTCGACCAGGTGGAGTCGCTTGTCGGCCATGCGCCGGGCGGCGTCTGCCCGTTCGCGATCAAAGAGGGGGTGCCGGTCTATCTGGATGAATCGCTGCACCGCTTTGAGACGGTCTATCCCGCTGCAGGTGACGACCACAGCGCCGTGCGCCTGACGCCGGATGAGCTCTACTGCATCATCCCAGCGGCTGGATGGGTCGACATTGCAAAGCAGTGATGCTCACCTGGCGCATCACTGTGCGCGCTGTGCGGAAGAACTCGAGATTCAATGAAAAAAATTTTGTGGACGCGCCGGATTATGCCGTATATTTGCTATGGGGACTGTGGAATCTATGATATAATGAAAGGCATCACAGTCAAGAGAGGGGTAACATTGAATGGAAATGCAAATGGAATTCATCCGTAAGCTGCCTACGCCGCAGGAGCTCATGGAACAGTTTCCGATAGATGATCATGTCAAGAAGATCAAGGTGCAGCGCGACAAGGAAATCGCGGATATCATCACGGGCAGGGACAACCGCTTCCTGCTCGTCATCGGTCCGTGCTCGGCAGATAACGAGGAAGCTGTACTCGACTACGTGCATCGCCTCGTGCCGGTTCAGGAGCAGGTCAAGGATAAGATTTTCATCGTGCCGCGCCTTTACACGAGCAAGCCGCGCACGATCGGCATCGGCTACAAGGGCATGCTGCATCAGCCAGACCCGGAGGGCAAGGAGGATATGCTCGGCGGCATCATCGCAATCCGCGAGATGAACGCGCGCGTCGTGCGTGAGACGGGCTTCACGTGCGCAGAGGAGATCCTCTACCCGGAGATCTACCGCTATCTGTCGGACCTGCTGTCGTATGCGGCCGTCGGCGCGCGCTCGGTTGAGGACCAGTTCCACCGCATGATTGCAAGTGGCATCGGCATCCCGGTCGGCATGAAGAACCCGACGTCGGGTGATATCTCGGTCATGCTCAACTCGATCGAGGCGGCACAGCACTCGCAGGAGTTCCTGTTCCGCGGCTGGGAAGTCCGCACGCAGGGCAACCCGCTGGCGCATGCCATCCTGCGCGGCTATGTCGACAGCTTCGGCAACAGTCTGCCGAACTACCACTACGAGAACCTGCGCTCACTCTGCGAGGCATACCACAAGCGCAATCTCGTGAACCCGGCTGTCATCGTCGACACGAATCATGCGAACTCGGGCAAGAAGTATCTCGAGCAGATCCGCATCGCGAAGGATGTCGTCAACAGCTGCAAGATCTCGTCGGATATCCGCACGCTCGTCAAGGGCCTCATGATTGAGAGTTACATCGAGGACGGCAACCAGAAGATCTGCGAGGGCACGTACGGTAAGTCTATCACGGATCCGTGCCTCGGCTGGGACAAGACGCAGCAGCTCATCTTCGACCTCGCGGAGATGCTCTGATTGCGCTGCTGGCCAATCAGATAACCGAATCAGAGTCAAAAGGAGCCTGCCACAGATCGTGTGGCAGGCTCCTTTTTCTGAGGTGCTTGAACTGAATCAGAATTTGTCGACGAGCTTGTAGCCCTTGCCGCGCAGGAATGTCTCGGCCTCTGGCTCCTGCGTCTTGAAGATGACGACCGGCTGGCTGGCCTGGCGGTCATAGGAGATGTAGAGGTAGTCGAGCGAGACATTGGCCTCTTCAAGGTGTTTGAGGATCGCGTCGAGGCTGCCCGGCGTGTCGCCCATCTCGACGGCGATGACCTTGTCGATGTGGCACTGGTAGCCGGCTTTCTTGAGCTCGGCGAGCGCGCGCTCTGGGTCCGTCAGGACGAGGCGGATGATGCCGAACTCAGCGCTGTCGCTGGCGAGCATGGAGTAGATGTTGACGTCTGCTGCTGCGAGCACAGCCGTCATCTTGCGCAGAGCGCCTTTTGTGTTTTCGGCGAATACAGAAACTTGATTGAGCATAGAGTCGTGATCTCCTTTTGTGAATCTTGAAGTTGATGAACGATGAATATAGCGATTGCTACGATTGCTATGTCCATTCTATCATAACGCCTGCCAGAACGCAAAGGCCTCGCACAGATAAGGTGTAATGTTGTTACATGAAGCTGGCGCGTCCTTCAGGCGAGGAGGTTCAGCAGCACGGTCACGATGGAGGAGTTGACGAAGTCGACGATCAGGGCACCGATCAGCGGGATGACGAAGAAGGCGGTCGGGGCTGGGCCGAAGCGCTCGACCATGACGGACATGTTGGCGATGGCGTTCGGCGTGGCGCCGAGGCCGAAGCCACAGGTGCCCGCTGCCATGACGGCGGCCTCGTAGTTGCGGCCCATGACGCGGAATATCAGGAACTTGGCGAAGAGCGCGAGGAAGAGCACCTGGCTCAGTAGCATGACCATCATCGGGATGGCGAGGTCGGAGAGCTGCCAGAGCTTGAGACTCATGAGGGCACACGAGAGGAAGATGGTCAGGCCGAGGTTGCCGAGGACTTCGCTCTCGCGCTGGTAGATCTTGTAGGCGTGCGTGTAGTCGGAGATGTTGCGGATGATGGCGGCTACGAGCATGGAGCCGATGTAGTTCGGGAAGACGAGGCCGGCGCTGATGAAGAGCTGGCTGATGACGGTGCCGAGGCCCATGGCAATGAGCAGGTGCGCGAGGGCGTTCATGAAGCGGTAGTTGTTGATGCTCTGCCCCGCGCGCTTCTCTTCGTCGATGGCCTTGCGCTCGCCGTGGGCGGCCTTCTTGAGCTTCTCGAGCTCGTCGCTCGTGTTGGCTGGGTCGAGGCGTTCCTCTTCGGCGACGCTCGTGAGGCCGTAGCGGCGCACGAGGAATTCGCCCATCGGGCCGCCGAGCAGGCTGCCGGAGACGAGGCCGAAGGTGGCAGCGGCAAAGGCAATCGTCGTCGCGTTGTCGAGGCCGACGCTCTCAAGGACAGGGCCGAAGGAACCGGATGTGCCGTGTCCGCCGACCATCGGGATGGAGCCCGTCGCGAACCCCATGAGCGGGCTCAGGTCGAAGACGTGCGCCAGGACGATGCCAATGGCGTTCTGGCACAGGATCAGGAGGGCGGTGAGCACGGCCATCTTGGCGACGAGCGAGCCGCCCTTGCGTATCAGGCTGATGCTGGCCGTGTAGCCGATGCTCGTGAAGAAGAGCATCATGAAGACGTTCTGCATGACGGTATCCTGGCGATACGTCCAGATGCCGTTGACGTAGAGGATGTCGTTGAGGATGGCGAAGAGGATGCCGCCAATGACAGGGGCCGGGATGCAGTAGCGGCGCAGGAAGGGAATCTTGAGACGCAGGAGTACGCCGATGTAGTAGACCGCCGTGGCGGCAGCGAGTGTCTGATAGATGTTGAGATCGATGTTCATGATGGGGACTTCCTTTGCTGAGTATTCTTGCTTACGTGTAAATCTGTAACATGGCTATTATCATATCAAAAAATCATTGGAGATACAACACTTTTGTTATAGCTTGCACAAAAGTATTTTGTACTGCCGTGCGAGGCCGCCTTTGGAAATCTATTGCATTACGCGGGGAAAGCATGTATAATAAGTGAGTAATTTTAGTTTGCAAGTGAGGATACGACAGGTATCCCTTTTCTTTTATAGGAGGCAGATTACACAGAATGAGTATGATGACTAATGATAAGCTCCGCAATATCGCGATCATTGCACACGTCGACCACGGCAAGACGACGCTGGTCGATGCCATGCTGAAGCAGAGCCATGTATTCCGCTCGAATGAGCAGGTAGCTGAACGCGTCATGGACTCGGGCGATATCGAGCGCGAGCGCGGCATCACGATTCTCTCGAAGAACACGGCCATCATGTACAACGGCATCAAGATCAACATCGTCGACACCCCGGGCCACGCTGACTTCGGCGGTGAGGTCGAGCGTGTCCTCAACATGGTCGACGGCGTTCTCCTGCTCGTCGATGCATTCGAAGGCCCGATGCCGCAGACGAAGTACGTCCTGCGCAAGGCCCTGGAGCAGAAGCTGAAGCCGATTGTCGTCATCAACAAGATCGATAAGCCGAACCAGCGCGTGGACGACGTCTACGATGAGGTCCTCGAGCTCTTCATGGAACTCGATGCCGATGACGATCAGCTCGACTTCCCGGTCATCTACGCGACGGCTCGCGACGGTATTGCGAAGTACAGCATGGACGATGACAGCACGAACCTCGAGCCGCTGATGGAGACGATTGTCAAGGAAATCCCGGCTCCGCACGGCGATCCGGACGGCCCGCTGCAGATGATGGTCACGACGCTCGAGGCAGATGCCTTCGTCGGCCGCGTCGCCGTCGGCCGCATCAGCCGCGGCACGGCTCGCACGAATCAGAATGTCGTGCTCATCAACGGCGATCAGGAGATCCGCGCGAAGATCGGCAAGGTCTTTGTCTATCAGGGCATGCAGCGCATCGAAGTGCCGGAAGCCAAGATGGGCGAGATCGTCGCACTGACGGGTCTCGGTGATGTCAGCATCGGCTACACGGTCGCTGACGCTGAGAAGCCGGAGGCACTGCCGGCCATCCGCATCGACGAGCCGACACTCTCTATGACGTTCGGTGTCAACACGAGCCCGTTCGCCGGCCGTGAAGGCCAGTTCGTCACGAGCCGCCATCTGCGCGACCGCCTGTTCAAGGAAGTTGAGACGAACGTCGCCATGAAGGTCGAAGAGACGGATTCGCCGGATGTCTTCAAGGTATCGGGTCGCGGCGAGTTGCATCTCTCGATCCTCATCGAGGAGATGCGCCGCGAGGGCTACGAGCTGCAGGTCGGCAAACCGGAAGTCGTCTACAAGACGATCAATGGCCAGCTCTGCGAGCCAATCGAGAACCTGACGGTCGAGGTACCGCAGGAGTACATGGGCGCTGTCATGGAAGGCCTCGGCACGCGCAAGGCTGAGCTCACGAACATGACGGAGACGGCTGGCTACATGCGCCTCGAGTTCACGATCCCGGCGCGCGGCCTCATCGGTTTCCGCTCCGAGCTTTTGACGAGCACGAAGGGCAACGGCATCATGAACCACGTCTTCCACGGCTATGCACCGTACAAGGGTGACATCCCGGGCCGTACGCGCGGCTCCCTCGTCGCCTTCGAGCAGGGTGAGACGACGGGCTACGGCATCTACACGCTGCAGGATCGCGGCACGATGTTCATCGGACCGAACGAGCAGGTCTACGAAGGCATGATTGTCGGCGAGAACTCCCGCGAGAACGATATCGACATCAATCCGTGCAAGAAGAAGAACGTCTCCAACATGCGTACGTCTTCTTCGGATGAGGCCATCCGCCTGACGCCGCCGCGCATCCTTTCGCTCGAGCAGGCCATCGAGTACATCAACAGCGATGAGCTCGTCGAAGTCACGCCGGAGCACATCCGCCTGCGCAAGGCTATCCTCGACCGCACGATCCGCGGCCGCAACGCCAAGAACGCGCGCAAGGGTTGATTCGGCACTTCGCAATAAGAATAAAAATGAGAGAAAACCTGTCGAAAATGAAATTTTTCGGCAGGTTTTTTGCAATTTCTGTCGAAATGTGTTATCATGTCGATAGTTAAATCCAGTTTTGTACACATGTGTGTGTGGATAATATGAATTCAGGTGGAAGGACGAGATGTTATGAGTGGGATGGAGACGATCAAAGGCAAGTTCCAGGGCCTCATCGATGTATTGATGCCGTGGGAAGACGTAGAGGTAGAGGATAGCAAGGAAGCTGCTGGCGAGAAGAAACAGCAGCAGGTTTCGGCTAGGCAGTCTCATGCGGCAGCACAGGAGTACAAAGTCTCGGGCGGCGACTCGATCTATGTCGAGCGCACGGAGGCACAGGAGCCTGCGCCGTCTCTCCGCACCCGCGCGCGCGTGCAGCACCCACAGCTGACGGTCCACACGACGAAGATCCCGGAGCTGCGCGTCCAGATCTACGTGCCGGAGAACTTTGACCAGGTCACGGACATCGCGGACAATCTCAAGGCCGGCAAGGCTGCTGTTGTCAACTACGAGCGCGTTGCTGCTGAAGAGCAGCGCCGCATCTGTGACTTCGTCAACGGTGCCTGCTATATCGTCAACGGCTGCGCAAAGCGCATCTCGGAGCAGATCGTGCTCTACGCACCGGAAGGCGTCGATGTCGCAGAAGCAATGCCGGCAGAACTCAAGGACTGATACTTGATCCAATAGAACCACGGATTCATGCCAGCCTGCCTCAAGGGGCAGGCTGTTTTATGTTGCAGTAGATAAAAGAGAACCAGAACACCAGAAAAGGGGAATTTTGATGAACAAGAACCATGAAGGACAGAACGAGGTGCTCGAGGGCGTGCTCGCGGAGTTTGCCAAGCTGGCTGCTATCCCGCGCAAATCCGGTCACGAGCAGGCTGTCAGTGATTTCCTGAAGTCGTATCTCAGCGAGCTCGGCTTTACGGTCATGCAGGACGAGGCGAACAACATCATCGCGGACAAGAAGGCGACGGCTGGCTTCGAGAAGGCGCCGTTGACCATCCTGCAGGGCCACATGGACATGGTCTGCGTGGCGGAAGAAGGCTATGATTACGATCCGCTCAAGGATCCCATCAAGCTCGTGCGCACGGAGGAGTACCTCTCGGCTGAGGGCACGAGCCTCGGCGCGGACGATGGCATCGGCGTGGCAGAGGCCATCTACATCATGAAGACGGCGAAGGACCACGGCCCGCTGCGCTTGATCGTCACGACAGATGAGGAGCAGAGCATGAAGGGCGCCATCCGCCTCTCGGCAGAGCACCTCAAGGATGCCTCGTTCCTCATCAACTGCGACAGCGAGAATTACGATGAGCTGACAGTTGGCAGCGCGGGCAGCGTCGACCTCGACTTCACGCGCGAGCTGAAGCGCGTGGAGCCGGAGACGTCGGCTGCCTGGCGGCTGGAGGTCAAGGGGCTGCTCGGCGGCCATTCCGGTGAGCGCATCGGCGATGGACGCGGCAATGCCATCCGCACGCTCGCGATGATCCTGACAGCACTGCAGGCGAAAGGCGAGGTCGAGCTCGCATCCTTTGCGGGCGGCAAGGCGCGCAACGCCATCCCGAACGATGCGGCAGCTGTCTTTGTCACGGACATCCCCAAAGAGGAGATGGAAGCGGTCATCAAAGACCAGCAGGAGCGCTTCAAGAAGATGTACGGCAATGTCGAGCCGCAGATCCTCGTGCCGCTGACGAGCGTCGAGGCGCCGCAGCAGGTCCTGACGGCGGGCGATGCAAAGCGCCTGCTGAACCTCCTGACGATCCTGCACACGGGTGTCTACGCGATGTCGACGGTCATCCCGGGGCTCGTCGAGACGAGCGCCAACCTCGGCGTTGTCCGCATGACGGCGGACGAGGTGGAAGTCCAGTTCTTCCCGCGTTCGGCCGTCGACCAGAAGCTCGACGAGTTCCGTCAGTACGCTGAGACGGTCGCAGAGCTCACGGGCTTCACGGCGCACATCGGCACGCAGTCGCCGGGCTGGAAGGAGAACAAGGATAGTCGCCTCGCCAAGATTGTGGCAGAGACGTTTGCCGAGCAGAACGGCAAGCCGATGAAGGTTGAGACGATCCACGCTGGACTCGAGTGCGGCTGGCACTTCCGCAAGAATCCGCAGCTCGACATGGTGTCGATCGGTGTGACGACGAAGGACATCCACAGCCCGAAGGAGCATCTCGTGCTCGCGACGGTCAAGCCGCAGGTCGACCTCATCGTCGAGACACTGCACAAGATTGCCGTGCTTTGAGCCGGTATCTGCCAGCGCTGTGAGACAGATCGGACAGAGATAGACCACATATAGTTGATGCCGCATGGGGAAAGCTCCTCTGTGCGGCATCTTTTCGTCTATGCATCATGATCGATGCAGTATTGCTGTATCTCTGTGGGCTGTGTCGTGGACAAGCGAGCCCATTTTTGATACAATAAAGCATTGATTATGAGATAGACAGCAAAGAAAAGGACGGAAAAGAACGTATGAACATGATAGATGGCAAGCTGCACCGCTATGCGTACCTCCTGGTCTATGGATGCCAGATGAACCAGAGCGATGCAGAGCGCATGATGGGACAGCTCCGCACGATCGGCTATGAGCGGACGGAGTCGATGGAGGAGGCTGACCTCATCCTCATCAACACGTGCTGCGTGCGCGAGACGGCGGAGGACCGCGTCTACGGCAAGATCGGCGAGATCAAGCGCCTCAAGCGCGAGCGCCCGGAGCTGATTTTCGGCATCACGGGCTGCATGGCGCAGAAGGAGGGCGATGCGCTCATCAAGCGCGCGCCGCACATCGACTTCGTGCTCGGCACCAACAAGGTCCACGAGCTCACGCATGTCGTGCAGGAAATCCAGGCGGAGCATGGCCACGTCGTCGACGTCCAGCTCGGCGAGACGGAGCTGCCGGACGATGTGCCGGTCGCACGTGCGGGCAGCCTCTCGGCCTGGGTGCCGATCATGTACGGCTGCAACAACTTCTGCACGTACTGCATCGTGCCGTACGTGCGCGGCCGCGAGCGCAGCCGCCTGCCGGAGGACATCGTGCGCGAGGTCGAGGAAGCCGTGAAGAACGGCTATGAGGAAGTCACGCTGCTCGGTCAGAATGTCAACTCCTATGGCAAGGACCACAAGCTCGCGGATTTCGCGGATCTTCTGAAGATGGTCGACGAGGTGCCGGGCATCCGCCGCGTGCGCTTCATGACGTCGCATCCGAAGGACCTATCCGACAAGGTCATCGCAGCCATACGCGACGGCGAGCATCTCTGTGAGCACATCCATCTGCCGGTCCAGTACGGCAGCAACCGCATCCTCAAGGCGATGAACCGCGTCTACACGGTGGAGTCGTACCGCGACCTCGTGCGCCGCATCCGCGCGGCTATCCCCGAGGTGAGCCTGACGACGGACCTCATTGTCGGCTTCCCGGGCGAGACAGACGAGGACTTCCAGCGGATGCTCGACTTCCTGCGCGAGATCCGCTACGATTCGGCCTACACCTTCATCTACTCGAAGCGGTCGGGCACCCCCGCGGCGACGATGGAGAACCAGGTCGAGGAGTCGGTCAAGAAGGAGCGTTTGAGTGCGCTCATGGCTGTGCAGAACGAGATCAGCCTCGCCATCAACGAGAAACTGCTCGGCAGGACGCTGGAGATCATGGTCGAAGGCCCGAGCAAGAACGATGCATCCGTCTGGATGGGCCGCACGCGCACCAACAAGATCGTCTTGTTCGCGCATGCGGGCGAGAAGCCGGGCGACTTCATCGACGTTCGCATCACGCACCCGCAGACCTGGGTCCTCAAAGGCGAGCGCGTATCATAAGAGAAATGACAGGCGTGCTGGCATCTTGTCAGCACGTCTTTTATCCAGTTTATCCAGTCTATCCAGGAGGTGTAAGTATCGATGGAAATGACGCCGATGATGCAGCAGTATCTCGCGACAAAGGAACAGAATCCGGGCGCGATCCTGTTTTTCCGCTTAGGCGATTTTTATGAGATGTTCTTTGAAGATGCCAAGCTCGTCTCAAAAGAGCTTGGCCTGACGCTGACGAGCCGCAGCAAAGGACAGGATGCGCCGATGTGCGGCGTGCCGTATCATGCAGCCGAGACGTATGTCAACAAGCTCGTCAAGCGCGGCTACAAGGTGGCCATCGCCGAGCAGATCGGCGACCCGAAGGCGAAGGGCCTGACGAAGCGCGAGGTCATCAAGGTCGTGACGCCGGGCACGATCCTCTCGGAGTCGGCCCTGCAGGCGACGCAGAACAACTACATCGCGCTCATCTATGAAGCGGGCGAGAAGATCGTGCTCGCCGGTGCTGATATCTCGACGGGCGAATGCTTCTACGGCATCTACGAGGGCGGCAACCGCCTGCAGATGCTCCTCGATGAACTCTACCGCCTGATGATGCCGGAACTCCTCGTTGTCGGCGAGCCGTCATTTGCAGATGCGCTCAAGGAGTTCGCTGCTCTGCGCCTGCCGCACTGTTCGTTCACGCCGATTGCGGAGATCTCGCACAACGTCGAGGACCGCATCGTCGAGCACTTCGAGGCAGCGCAGCGACCGGCGCAAGAAGAGGCGCAGGAGGCAGTGGCGACGCTGCTCGACTATCTGCACGAGACGGTCCGCACAGACCTCACGCAGCTCAACCAGCTGGCGTACCTCGATGCCTCGGAGAATCTCGTCGTCGACACGTACACGCTGCGCAATCTCGAGATCACGCGCAACCTGCGCGACGGCGGCAAGAAGAACACGCTCTTAGACGTCCTCGACTTCACGGAGACGGCGATGGGCAGCCGCCTCCTGAAGAAGTGGCTCGAGTACCCGCTCTTGAGCATCGCGGGCATCACGCAGCGCCTCGATGCCGTCGAGGAACTCGTCCGTGATTTCTCGCTGCGCGGCGGCGTGCGCGACGGCTGCCGCGAGATCCACGACTTCGAGCGCCTCCTGACGCGCATCGAGGTCGGTACGGCCAATGCGCGCGACCTCATCGCGCTCAAGGTCTCTCTGCGCTGTCTGCCAGGGATCCGCGAGAAGCTGAAGGGGGCAAAGTCCTCGATGCTCAAGCAGGCCGAGGCGAAGGTGGAGACCTTCGATGATCTCGTCGACCTCTTGGAGCGCGCGATTGTCGAGGACCCGGGCATCAGCCTGCGCGAGGGCGGCATCATCAAGACGGGCTACAACGAGGAGCTCGACGAGTACCGCCGCATCTCGCACGACAGCAAGGCGATGCTGCAGGAGATTGAGGAGCGCGAGAAGGAGCAGACGGGCATCAAGGCGCTGAAGATCGGCTACAACAAGGTCTTCGGCTACTACATCGAGGTGCGCCACAGCGGTGCGGACCGCGTGCCGGACCGCTACATCCGCAAGCAGACGCTCGCGAATGCTGAGCGCTACATCACGGAGGAGCTCAAGGAATTCGAGACGAAGATCCTCGGCGCGCAGGAGAAGATCGTCAACATCGAGTACAATCTCTTCACCGATGTGCGCGAAGAAGTCAAGGCGCACCTGACGGAGATCCAGCAGACGGCGCATGAGATTGCGCTCGTCGATGTGCTCGCGAGCCTCGCGGAGGCGGCCAGCACCTACAACTACGTGCGCCCCTCGATGCGGACGGACGGCGTCATCGACATCAAGGACGGCCGCCATCCGCTCGTCGAGCGCATCCTGACGCGCGACCTCTTCGTGCCGAACGACGCGCATCTCGACCACAAGGACTGCGAGATCATGCTGATCACGGGACCGAACATGGCGGGTAAGTCGACGTACATGCGCCAGGTGGCTCTCTTGACGCTCATGGCGCAGATCGGCAGCTTCATCCCCGCGCGCGAGGCCGCCATCTCGCCGGTCGACCGCATCTTCACGCGCATTGGCGCGAGCGACGACCTCGTCAGCGGTCAGAGCACCTTCATGGTCGAGATGAATGAAGTCGCGCAGATCCTCAAGTACGCGACGAAGGACAGCCTTGTCATCCTCGATGAGATTGGCCGCGGCACGAGCACGTTCGACGGCATGAGCATCGCGCGCGCCGTCATCGAGCACATCGAGAAGAAGGTCCACGCCAAGACGCTCTTCGCGACGCACTATCACGAGCTCACGGACCTCGAGGATGATAAGATCAAGAATTTCTGCGTGGCCGTCAAGGAGCGCGGCAACCAAGTCGCCTTCCTGCGGCGCATTGTGCGCGGCGCGGCCGACAAGTCGTACGGCATTCATGTCGCGCGGCTCGCGGGCCTGCCGAAGTCGGTCACGAGCCGCGCCGAGGAGATTCTCGCGATGCTCGAGGCGGAGGCGCCGGACGCAGCGGCCGCTGCCAGAGCGGAGCAGGCGAAAGGCCGTGCGGCAAAGGCCGAGCCTGCTGCACAGGATATGGGCTCTCTCTTTGCCTCGAGCCTCAGCGACACCTTGCTCGCGCTCGATGTCATGACGATGACGCCGCTCGAGGCGATGAATGAGCTCTACCGCCTGCAGGAGCAGGCCAAGAGGGAGGCTGGTAAAGCATGACGATGATCCATGTACTTGACGACAATACCATCAACAAGATCGCGGCTGGCGAAGTCGTGGAGCGGCCGGCGTCTGTCATCAAGGAGCTCGTCGAGAATGCGATGGATGCGGGCGCGACCCGCATCGAGGTCGAGATCATGGCGGGCGGCACGAGCTTCATGCGCGTGACGGACAACGGCCGGGGCATGAGCGCGGAGGACGCGCACCTCGCGATCCTGCGCCATGCGACGAGCAAGATCCGCGAAGTCGGTGACCTCAATACCGTCGGTACGCTGGGCTTCCGCGGCGAGGCCCTGCCGACGATCGCGTCCGTCTCGCGCTTCACGCTCTTGACGCGCCGCGAGGGTGACGACCTCGGCACGCGCGTGACCATCACGGGCGGCAAGGAGCCGGACTTCATCGAGGCGGGCTGCAATATCGGCACGACGGTCAAGGTAGAGGACCTCTTCTTCAATACGCCGGCGCGCAAGAAATTCCTCAAGACGAATCACACGGAGGGCTCGCGCATCAACGATTTCATCGTCAAGCTCGCGCTCTCGCGCCCCGATATCGAGTTCCACTTCATCAACAACAACAAGATGTCTGTCGTGACGCCGGGCACGGGCAATCTCTATGATACCATCCAGGCGATTTACGGGGCCAAGACGGCGGATTCGCTTCTGGCCCTCACGCTCGAGGATGAGGATGTGAAGATCTCAGGCTACATCACAAAGCCGTCGATGCTCAAGAGCAGCCGCGCCTGGCAGACGTACATCGTCAATTCGCGCATCATCCAGAATCGCGCTATTGCCAAGGCTATCGACAATGCCTACAAGTCGCTGATCCCGAAGAGCGGCTTCCCGCTGGCGGTCCTGCGCATCGAAGTGCCGCAGCGCACGATCGATGTCAATGTGCACCCGCAGAAGAGCGAGCTCAAGTTTGAGGACGAGAGCCGCATCTTCAAGGCGGTCTACAAGGCCGTGCTCGATGCCATACGCCCCGCGGGCAGGGGCCTTGGCGAGGTGGCTGCTGTCGTGGAGAAGCCGGAACAGCATGTTGCGATGGAGCCCATGCAGTTCGTGCCGGCGACGGAGCCTCTGTCTGAACCCATCATCCCGCAGTGGCCGCAGGCCGGGAACGCGCATGCCGGCGCCTCGCCGCAGCAGGGGCATCCGGCGAGCGCGGGCAAGCCGAAGACGATTTACGAGGCGGTGCACCGCTCTTCGCCGATTCCCGCCGAGAGCATGGCCGGTTTTTCGGCTGCACAGCAGAGCCTGCGCCGCGAGAAACAGGACACGCTGGACGCACCGGTGACGGAGGGCAGAGTGGCGGAGACAACGCCGCCCATTTCGTCACCGGACGCCTCGGCAGCGCCGTGCAGCGAGGGGGAGTCCCTTCAGTATGAGGGAACGGTCGTACCGATTGGACAGGTTGACCTGACTTACATCATCGCGCAGGATGCCAAGGGCCTCTACATCGTCGACCAGCATGCGGCGCATGAGCGCATTCTTTTTGACAAATTTTCGGCGATGGCGGGGGATATTCCGTCGCAGCAGCTGCTCGTGCACCAGATCCTGAGCTTTGACCAGAAGGAATCCGATCTCGTCGAGGCGCATCAGGAACTCTTTGCCTCGCTCGGCTTCCACATGGAGATGAGCGGTGAGCGGGAGTTCCGCCTCATGGAAGTGCCGGCCGATGTGCCGGTCAGCGAGGCGGAGGACATCATCCGTGAGATCCTGACGGATCTCATGGACATGCACGAGACGACGGCGAAGGAAATCCGCCAGGCCTGCCTCGCGACGACCGCCTGCCGCGCGGCCATCAAGGCCGGTGAGGAATTGAGCTTCCGCCAGATGCAGATTATCCTCGACGCGCTCGCGCACACGGCGTTCCCGTACACCTGCCCGCATGGCCGCCCGACCATCCTGAAGTTCAGCAGTGAAGAGCTGGCCAAGATGTTCAAGCGCACAGGCTTTGGCTTTTGATTTTATATATTTGGAGGATGATACGATGGTTCAGGCAATCGCAACGACGGGCCGCAAGTGCACGGATGATGCCGTCTCCCTGGCAAAATGGGCGGCGGAGCACGCGAAGATCCCCTATGTGCCGCGCGCGAATCTCTCGGGCCAAGCTCTGCGCGAGCGCTACGGGGTCGACTTCATCCTGATCGCGAAGCAGGGGCTGCTGACGCTCTCGACACCGGCAGGCGATCTCTTCTTCCACCCGAATATGGCGCATCTGCGCCTCAAGAACCTGCGCTTCGGCAGCGCGGGCACGGGCGACCGCATGGTCGAGGCCATGGGCCTTTCGCACGGCATGAGCGTGCTCGACTGCACGCTCGGCTTCGGCGCCGATGCGATCGTCGCGAGCTTTGCCGTGGGCCCGGAGGGAAAGGTCACGGGCATCGAGTCGCAGCCGCTCATCGAGACGGTCGTCGGCTACGGCCTCGCGCACTTCAAGGCGGAGAACTGGCCGATACAGGAGGCCATGCGCGGCATCGAGACGGTCTGCGCCGATGCCTTCACGTATCTGAAGCAGCAGGCGGATGATTCCGTCGATGTCGTCTACTTTGACCCGATGTTCCGCCATCCTCTTCTGGAGAGCCGCAGCCTCTCGCCGCTGCGCACGGTGGCCAACCATGCGCCGGTCTCGCCGGCGATGATCGAGGAGGCCTGCCGCGTCGCAAGGCGCCGCGTCGTCTTCAAGGAGAACGCGCGCAGCCTGGAGTTCGAGCGGCTCGGCTTCACGCAGATCATGGGCGGCCGCTACAGCAAGGTCCACTACGGCGTGCGCATCCTCTGAACATCGTTCTGAGGATGTTTCCCGATACACTTTTTTGAGGCACTTCCTACGGGAAGTGTCTTTTTACATTGATTTATGTGCTTCTTGATGATACAATAAAAAAGAATGATTTGATCGGATAAAAACTTCATACTACCATTCCTGCGCGACGTTCATCATGACAGATGCCTTGCATCGTTCGAGGCAGCACGGATTTCTTGTCATGTTCAGGGGAGCGTCCCCTTAGCGCGTCATAAGAGTTGGAATGAGACGATAGGGGATTTCTATCCAGCAACTATACACGACGTATATCAAAATAAAGATGTATCATAAATTTGGCATTTGCATTCTGCTATGAGATGCAGCAAACACTTTGGAGGTGTACTTTTTGGCTAAAGGAGCACAGAAATTACAGATCATCCCTCTCGGAGGCCTGGGGGAGATCGGCAAGAATATGACAGTCATCCGCGTGGATGACGAGATTCTCGTCATTGATTCGGGCCTGATGTTCCCGGATGAGGACATGCTCGGCATTGACCTCGTCATCCCGGACATCAGCTACCTCATCGAGAACAAGGACAAGATCAAGGCCATCGTGCTGACGCACGGCCACGAGGATCATATCGGCGCGCTGCCGTACGTCCTCAAGAAGATCAATGTGCCGGTCTACGGCACGCGCCTGACGCTCGGCATCCTTGAGGGCCGCCTCAAGGAGAACGGCGTTGACTCGAGCAACCTGCACTCGGTCATGCAGGGCGACATCATCAATGTCGGCTGCTTCAGTGTCGGCTTCATCCGCGTCAATCACTCGATCCCTGACGCCGTCGGCCTCTCCATCAAGACGCCGGTCGGCATGATCGTGCACACGGGCGACTTCAAGCTCGACTACACGCCGATTGACGGCAAGATGACGGACTTCCGCCGCTTCTCAGACCTCGGCAACCGCGGTGTCCTCGTGCTCATGGCGGATTCGACGAATTCGGAGCGCGAGGGCCATACGCCGTCGGAGCGCACGGTCGGTGCGGCATTTGACCGCGCTTTCCACAATGCGCGCGGTCGCATCATCGTCGCGACGTTCTCGTCGAACGTCCACCGCATCCAGCAGGTCATCGACACGGCTGTGCGCTACAAGCGCCATGTCGCCGTGCTCGGCCGCAGCATGGTCAACGTCGTCAACATCTCACTCGAGCTCGGCTACATCACGGCGCCTGAAGGCACGATTGTCGATATCGACGAGATCCACAACTACCGCATGGAGCAGATGGTCATCATCACGACGGGCAGCCAGGGTGAGCCGATGTCGGCTCTGACGCGCATGTCGATGTCCGACCACCGCAAGGTCGGCATCGTGCCGGGCGACACGGTCATCATCTCGGCTACGCCGATCCCGGGCAACGAGAAGCTCGTTTCGAAGACGATCGACAACCTCATGAAGCTCGGCGCCAACGTCATCTACGGCCGCAATCAGGGCATCCACGTCTCGGGCCATGCGAGCCGCGAGGAGCTCAAGCTCATGCACAATCTCGTGCGCCCGAAGTTCTTCATCCCGGTCCACGGCGAGTACCATCACCTCGTGCAGCACGCCCGCCTCGCGCGCGAGCTCGGCATGCCGAAGGAGAATATCTTCATCAGCGAGAACGGCCAGATCCTGGAGTTCACGCGCGATAAGGGCCAGGTGGCCGGCAAGGTCACGGCTGGCATGGTCATGGTCGATGGCCTCGGCGTCGGCGATGTCGGCAACATCGTGCTGCGCGACCGCCGCCAGCTCTCGCAGGACGGCATCCTGATCGTCGTCGTCACGATGAACAAGCAGACGCACCGCGTCGTCGCAGGGCCGGACATCGTCTCGCGCGGCTTTGTCTATGTGCGCGAATCGGAGGCTCTCATGGACGAGGCCACGGCACGCGTGCAGCAGGCACTCGACCGCTGCGAGGACGAGAAGGTCAAGGAGTGGGCCGCCATCAAGTCGAATGTGCGCGATGCGCTGGGCCGCTACCTCTTCGAGAAGACGCGCCGCCGCCCGATGATCCTGCCAATCATCATGGAAGTCTGAGCGTACCATCGTACCATATGGAATCTGAGCCGGAGCTGCGTCTCCGGCTTTTCTGCTGATTGTATCACTGAGTGTATCACATAGACCGTATCACAAGAGGAAAACGGGAAGGAGTGAAAGCATGCCGTTTACCCACCTCCATGTCCACACGGAATACAGCCTGCTCGACGGTGCGAGCCGCATCAAGGAGCTCATCAAGACGACGAAAGAGCTCGGCATGGACAGCATCGCCATCACCGACCACGGCGCCATGTACGGCGTCATCGATTTCTACAAGGAAGCCAAGAAGCAGGGCGTGAAGCCCATCATCGGCTGCGAGGTCTACGTGGCCCCGGGCGCGCGCCAGGAACACCGCGAGGTCAATGGTGTGCGCTACTATCACCTGATTTTGCTCGCGGAGAACCAGACGGGCTACCGCAATCTCGTCAAGCTCGTCTCGCTGGCCAACATCGAGGGCATGTACTACAAGCCGCGCGTCGACAAGGACCTCCTGCGCCAGTACCATGAGGGCATCATCTGCCTGTCGGCCTGCATCGCCGGTGAGATCCCGCGCGCCATCCTGCAGGACAACCTCGAGCATGCCGATGCGCTCGTGCGCGAGTACCTCGAGATCTTCGGCCGCGAGAACTTCTTCCTCGAGATCCAGAACCACGGCCTGCCGGAGGAGCGCAAGGCAAACGCCGCACTCGTCGAGCTTGCGAAGAAGTACGATGTCGGGCTCGTCGCGACGAACGACCTGCATTACGTGCACCGCGAGGACAGCGAGTTCCACGACATCCTGCTCTGCATCCAGATGAACAAGACGTTCGACGATCCCGACCGCATGCGCTTCCCGAGCGACGACTACTATCTGAAATCGCCGGAGGAGATGGCGGCGCTCTTTCCGGATCTTCCGGAGGCCATCGCCAACACCGAGAAGATTGCCGCGCGCTGCGAGGTCGACTTCACCTTCGGCCAGCTGCAGTTGCCGTACTACCCGATCCCTGCGCCGTATGCCGACGATGAAGCGTATCTGCGCCACCTCTGCGAGGAGAACCTGCCTCGCCGCTACGGGGCGGTTACGGAAAAGGTGTGCGAGCGACTTGAATACGAGCTCGGCATCATCCACCGCATGGGCTACGACAGCTACTTCCTCATTGTCTGGGATTTCATCAACTACTCGCGCGAGCACGGCATCGGCGTCGGCCCGGGGCGCGGTTCGGCCGCGGGCAGCATCGTCGCCTATCTGCTCGGCATCACGGACCTCGACCCGCTGCAGTACGATCTGCTCTTTGAGCGCTTCCTGAATCCGGAGCGCGTGACGATGCCGGATATCGACGTCGACTTCGACTACATCCAGCGCGGCAAGGTCATCGACTACGTCAAGGAGCGCTACGGCTACGACCACGTTGCGCAGATCGTCACCTTCGGCACGATGGCGGCGAAGGGCGCCATCCGCGATGTTGGGCGCGTGCTCAACCTGCCGTACGCCGAGGTCGCAGAGATTGCGAAGCTCGTGCCGAACGAGCTCAAGATTACGCTCGACAAGGCGATGCAGGAGTCGGCCGACTTCCGCAAGGCATATGAGAGCAGCGAGGACATCCGCCGCCTCATCGACCTCGCGCGCAAGATTGAGGGCCTGCCGCGTCACTCATCGACGCATGCCGCCGGTGTCGTGATTGCGCGCCATCCGCTGACGGACTACGTGCCGGTCTCCATCTCGGAGGGCACGCTCGTCACGGAGTACGACAAGGACCACGTCGAGGAGCTCGGCCTCCTCAAGATGGACTTCCTCGGCCTGCGCACTCTGACGGTCATCAGCGATACGATCGCGAACATCGAGAAGAGCCGCCACGAGACGGTCGACATCGAGAAGATCCCATTGACGGACGAGCTGACCTCGAAAATGCTCTGCGAGGGTAAGACGGGGGCGGTGTTCCAGATGGAGTCGGCCGGCATGACGCAGCTCGTGCGCGATCTCGCACCGGAGAACTTCGCCGACCTCATCCCGCTCGTCGCCCTCTACCGCCCGGGCCCGCTCGGCAGTGGCATGGTCGAGGATTTCATCAAGGGACGCCACGGGGAAAAGGAAGTCACCTACATGCACCCACTCTTAGAGCCTATCCTCAAGGAGACGTTCGGTGTCGTGCTCTACCAGGAGCAGGTCATGCAGATCGTGCAGGTGCTCGCGGGCTTCACGCTCGGCCAGGCAGACCTCCTGCGCCGTGCGATGGGCAAGAAGAAGCACGAGATCCTGATGGCGCAGAAAGAGAACTTCCTCGTCGGCTGCGAGAAGAACCACATCGAGGCAGGGCTCGCCAACACGATCTTTGACCTCTTGACGCACTTTGCCGACTACGGCTTCAACAAGTCGCACAGCGCAGCGTACGCGCTCGTCGCCTGGCAGACGGCCTACCTCAAGGCGCACTATCCGGCGGAATTCATGGCGGCGATGCTCACGAGCATCATGGACACGCCGAAGGTTGCGACGTACATCGAGCTCTGCCGCCGCATGGGCATCAAGATCCTGCCGCCGGACATCAATGCGAGCTCTGCGTACTTCAGCGTCGACGGGGCAGCCATTCGCTTTGGCCTCGCTGCCGTGCGCAATGTCGGCGAGACGGCCATCGAGAACGTCGCGCGCATCCGCGAGGACGGCGGCCCGTTCAGCTCGCTCTCCGACTTCTGCCGCCGCGTCGACATGCGCGTCGTCAACCGCCGCGTCATCGAGAGTCTCATCAAGTGCGGCGCGTTCGACTCGTTCGGCGCGAAGCGCAGCCAGCTCCTGGCCATCTTGCCGCAGACTGTCATGGAAGCAGCCCAGCAGCAGAAGGACGCGGTGAGCGGCCAGATGGGACTGTTCTCCGACGAGACGATCGAGGAGACAGGCATGCTGCAGCTGCCGGACATCGATGAGGTGCCGAAGGCGGAGCTGCTGAACTGGGAGAAGGAGGCGACGGGCTTCTACATCACGGGCCATCCCTTGGACCAGTACGCCGCGAAGCTTGAGAATCTGCCGCACATTGGCAGCCTGCAGCCGGATGCCGTGCGCGACAAGCAGGTCGTGCGCATCGGCGGCATGCTGACGGAGGCGAAGCGCATCACGACGAAGAAGGGGGACACGATGTGCTTTGCGACGGTCGAGGATTTCACCGACTCCGTCGAAGTCACCGTCTTCCCGCGCACGTTCTACCAGAACATGAACCTGCTCGTGCCAGATACGCCTGTCGTCGTGCAGGGCCGCATCGACATGACGGACGAGTCGGTCAAGATCATCGCTGACTCCGTCTGGGCGCTCAAGGACTACCGCTTTGCCTATTACATCGAGCTGCCACCGGGCGGCCTTCCGGAGACGAAGCGCGAGGAGATGAAGCAGCTCATCGCTGCGCATCACGGTGCATACGCGACATTCTTCCACTCGGGCGGCCACTGGCAGAAGGCCCGCGAGAATTTCTGGCTCGATGACGCGGCGGAGACATTCCAGCGGCTCGAGTCCATCGTCGGCGCGGGCAAAGTCCGGAAGCGCTGAGCGCGCCTTGTTGCGGGAAGCGGGAATGGATGATAGAATAAGGATGATTTGTCCTTCTCTTGAGGGAAAATGAGGGAACACAAGGAGTTTGAAACGATATTGAAACAGAGGACTATCGGCCGTCTCCTGCTCGCGGGCGGGCTTGCGTTGGCACTCATCGTGCCGCAGCTCACCGCCACGCCTGCTCAGGCAGAGGCTGTCTATGATATCAAAGAGATGCCGCGCCCGGATATCCCGGGGCTCGTCATCAGCCCCGATGACCCGCTGCAGAACCTGACGGCGCGCTCGGCCGTCGTCATCGACGCCGCGTCGGGCCAGGTGATCTACGAGCGCAACAAGGACGAGCGCCGCTTCCCGGCGAGCACGACGAAGATCATGACGCTCATCTTGGCGCTCGAGCACTCGAACATGGATGACATGGTGACCGTCAGCAGCAATGCAGCCGGCACAGAGGGCTCCACGCTCTGGCTCGAAGCGGGCGAGAAGATCCGCATGGGCGACCTGCTCTACGGCATGATGATGCACTCCGGCAACGATGCGACCGTCGCTGTCGCCGAGCACATCGCGGGCTCTGTCGACAAGTTCGCCGTGATGATGACGGAGAAGGCGCACGAGATTGGCGCCGTCAACACGAACTTTGCCAATGCCAACGGCCTGCCGCGCGACGACCACTACACGACGGCCTACGACCTCGCGAAGATCACGGCTTACGGCTACCGCGTGCCGGGCTTCGAGAAAATCGTCAGTACGAAGGAGATCGACTTCGACTGGGTCAAGGACCCGTCGCATCACCTGCGCAACGAGAACCAGATGCTCTGGCTCTACCGCGGCGCGAACGGCGTCAAGACGGGCTACACGGATGCCGCCGGCCGCTGCCTCGTCTCGGGCGCGAAGAAGGACGGCCTGCAGCTCGTCGCCGTCGTGCTCGACTCCATCTACATGTGGAACGATTCTATCAAGCTGCTCGACTACGGTTTCGTGCATGTGGAGCCGGACACGATCGTCCATGAGGGTGATACGGTGGGCTATGCAAGTGTCGCGGGCGGCACGGGCCGCAAGCTGCCACTCAAGGCCGCTGAGACGCTGACACTCGCCAAGCTCAAAGGCGAGGGCGAAGCCTACAAGACGCGCATCGAGGCAGATGGCCTGCGCGCGCCCATCAAGGAGGGCGATGTGGTCGGCCGGCTCGTCGTGGAGCGAAGCGGCAAGGAAGTCGCTTCGACCGATCTGCTCGCCGGAGCGGACGTCACGCGCCGCTCGTTCTTCCTGACCGTCTGGAACTTCCTGCGGTCACTGGTGAAAGGATGATGGCGATGGCAGAAGAACGCTTGCAGAAGATCATCAGCCAGGCCGGCATCGCCTCAAGGCGCGCGGCGGAGAAGATGATCTTGGAGGGCCGCGTCAGAGTTGACGGCAAAGTCGTGCGCGAACTCGGCACGAAGGTCAATCCTGCGGCACACACGATCTCGGTCGATGGCCGCCCGATCAAGGGTGAGGAGCAACATGTCTACCTGCTCTTGAACAAGCCGAAGGGCTATCTCTCGACGGCGAAGGATGACCGCGGCCGCCGCACGGTGCTCGACCTCCTGCCGGAAGTGAAGGAGCGCGTCTACCCGGTCGGCCGCCTCGACAACAACACGGAAGGGCTGCTGCTCATCACGAATGACGGCACCTTGATGAACGGCCTCCTGCATCCGCGCTTTGAGGTCGAGAAGACGTACCATGCGGGCGTGACTGGGCAGCTGACGGAGGAAAAGCTTCAGATGCTCCGGGATGGACTGCTGCTCGAGGACGGTATGACGGCTCCAGCGAAGGTCAGCCTGCTCCCTGAGCGCGAGCTCAGTGAGCGCGAGCGCGGTTTCACGCGCGTGTCTATCGCGATACACGAGGGGCGCAATCGCCAGGTCCGCCGCATGTTCGCAGCCGTCGGCTGTGATGTCAAAGCCTTAAAGCGCGTGCGCTTTGCCGACCTGACGCTGAAGGGCGTCGCGCGCGGCCATCACCGCACCCTGACGCAGGAAGAAGTCAGCAGGCTCTACAGATTGGCGGGGTTAACGAGATGAAACAGATTCTAGTCATAGGAGCCGGCCCAGCCGGCATGATGGCCGCCATCCGCGCGGCCGAGAACGGTGCGGCGGTCACTCTGCTTGAGAAGATGAAGCGGCCTGGCCGCAAGATGATGATCACGGGCAAGGGGCGCTGCAACATCACGAATGCCGCCGATGTGCCAGAGATCATCCGCAACATCCACGGCAACGGCGCCTTCCTCAACAGCTCGATGCGCGCCTTCGATAATCAGGATGTCATGGAGTTCTTCCGGCAGCAGGGCGTGCCCGTGAAAGTCGAGCGCGGCAACCGCGTCTTCCCCGTCAGCGACAAGGCACAGGACGTCGTCGACGCGATGGTGCACCGGCTGCATGAGCTCGATGTCCGCATCGAGCTCGAGATGCCCGTCGCGGACATCCTGCTGCAGGAAGGACGCGTGGCGGGCGTGCGCACGAAGTCGGGCGCGCACTACGAGGCCGATGCCGTGATCCTCGCGGTGGGCGGTGCCTCGTATCCGGGCACGGGCTCGACGGGCGACGGCTACGAGATGGCGAAGAAGCTCGGCCACACGGTCGTGTCGTTGCGCCCGTCGCTCGTGCCGCTCGAGACAGAAGAAGAGTGGGTCAAAGATGTCCAGGGTCTCTCGCTTCGCAATGTCCGCGCGACACTTCTCGCTGGCGGCGAGAAAGTGCAGGAGATGTTCGGCGAGATGATGTTCACGCACTTCGGTGTGACGGGTCCCATCATCCTCTCGATGAGCCGCAGGGCGGCCAAGTGCCTCGCAGAGGGGAAGTTCGTCGAGCTCGAGCTCAACCTCAAGCCGGCGCTGACGCCGGAGAAGCTCGATGCGCGCATCCAGCGCGACTTCGAGCAGCACATCCGCAAGTCGCTGAAGAACGGCCTCTTGGATCTCCTGCCGCACAAGCTCATCGAGCCGGTGCTCGACTGCGCCTACCTCGACCCGGAAAAGCCGGTGCATCAGGTCACGGCGGAGGAGCGCCACCGCCTTGCAGAGACGTTGCAGCACTTGACGCTGACCATCACGAAGACGCGGCCGCTCGCCGAGGCCATCGTGACGGCCGGCGGCGTCTCCGTGCGGGAAATCAACCCGAAGACGATGGAGTCAAAGCTCGTGCCGGGGCTCTACTTCGCCGGCGAGGTCGTCGATGTCGATGCCTACACGGGCGGTTACAACCTGCAGGCGGCGTTCTCCATGGGCAATGCGGCTGGCTGCTGGAGCGTCTGGAACGACGATTGATGCGCAACTGAAGTATGATTGATGAATGGAGTGGAGGAACCTCTATGGAAAACACGAAGACGATTGCAAAGGCAAGGCAGGGGCTGCGCGGCACGATCGAGATCCCCGGCGACAAGTCCATCTCGCACCGCAGTGTCATGTTCTCGGCGCTCGGCTCGACGCCCGTGCACATCACGAACTTCCTGCACGCGCAGGACTGCCTCTCGACGGCGGCCTGCATGAAGGCGCTGGGCGCCTCTGTCGAGTTCGAGTCGGAGACGTCTCTTGTGGTCTGCGGCCACGGCCTGCACGGCCTCCGCGAAGCTTCCACAATCATCGATGCGGGCAACTCGGGCACGACGCTGCGCCTCATGATGGGCATCCTCGCGCCGCAGCCGTTCCTGACGACCTTCACGGGCGATGCCTCGCTGCACAAGCGCCCGATGGGCCGCGTCATCAAGCCGCTCTCGGCGATGGGCGCGAAGATCTACGGCCGCGAGAAGAACACGAAGCTGCCCATCACGATCGTGCCGACTGAAGGGAAGCTGCACGGCATGGTCTACGAGAGCCCTGTCGCGAGTGCACAGGTCAAGTCGGCCATCCTGCTTTCCGGCATGTATGCCGACAGTCCGACGACTGTCGTCGAGCCTTTCACCTCGCGCGACCACACGGAGCGCATGCTCGAGGCCTTCGGCGTCGAGACGAAGAAGGATGGCACGGCTGTGACGATTGAGCCCGTCGAATCGTTCCATGCGCCGTCATCCATCGAGGTTCCGGGCGACATCAGCTCGGCGGCCTACTGGCTCGTCGCGGGATCCGTCGTGCCGGGAAGCCACCTGCTCCTCAAGAACGTCGGCGTCAATCCGACGCGCACGGGCATCCTCGATGTCCTCGAGGCGATGGGCGCCAAGATCACGCTGGAGAACGAGCGCGTGAGCGGCGGCGAGGCGGCAGCTGACATCCGCGTCGAGGCGGCGAAGCTCCATGGCACGTCGTTCGGCGCCGAGATCATGCCGCGCCTCATCGATGAGATCCCGGTCCTCGCAGTGGCCGCGCTCTTCGCAGAGGGCGACACGGTCATCACGGGTGCCGGCGAGCTCCGCGTCAAGGAGACGGACCGCCTGCAGGCTGTCACGGACGAGTTCAACAAGCTCGCGCCGGGTGCTGTCGAGGCGAGCGAAGATGGCCTCGTCATCCACGGCGGCACGAAGGTGCGGGCGGCAACCTGCTTCTCGTACGATGACCATCGCATGGCGATGTCGCTTGCTATCCTCGGCGCGGCCGGAGAGGGCGCCGAGATCGAGCGCCCCGAGTGCGTGACAATCTCGTACCCGGCTTTCTACGACACGCTGGCCCGCCTGCAGGCATGAGCGCAGTACATATCAATTTGATTTGGGGGAATCTGTCTTGAAGAAACTCGTAGTAGCAATCGACGGGCCGGCGGGCGCCGGCAAGAGCACGGTCGCACAGCTCGCAGCCAAGGAACTGGGTTATACCTACATCGACACGGGGGCCATGTACCGCGCCGTGGCTTGGAAGGTCCTGCAGCAGGGCGGTGAGGTCACGGATGAGAAGATCCTCGCTGTCGTCCCCGACATCGACGTGGACCTCTCGTATGAGAACGGCAAGACGACGGTGTGCGTCGACGGCCAGGACGTCACGAGTGAAATCCGCACGCCGGAGGTCAGCCACATTGTCTCGAAGGTAGCTGCGCTCGGCCCCGTGCGCGAGAAGATGGTTGATCTGCAGCGCAAGATGGCAGAGCGCGGCGGCGTGCTCATGGACGGCCGCGACATCGCGACGAATGTGCTGCCGGGCGCTGATGTCAAGATCTACCTGACGGCCTCTATCGAGGAGCGCGCAAACCGCCGCTACAAGGAATTGCGAGAGAAAGGTCTCGCTGTTGACCTCGCGGATATCGAGCACGACATCGCCGCGCGCGACAAGGCCGACATGGAGCGCGAGATCTCGCCGCTCGTCCAGGCAGACGATGCGACGCTCCTCGATACGACGGGCATGACGATCCCGGAGGTCGTCGCGCGCATCATCGGAATGTGCAGGTGATACGATGCTTTACACGACACTCCGCATCATCTTTGCCGTCATCTTTCAACTGCTGTTCCGCGCCAAGACGTACGGCAAGGAGAACCTGCCCGCAGAAGGGCCCGTCATCCTCGCAGCCAACCACATGAGCAACTGGGACCCGCCGCTCCTCGCGACGTTCCTGCCGCGCCCCGTCTCGTACATGGCGAAAATCGAGCTCTTCGAGCACCCGATCTTCGGCGCGGCCATCCGCCGCTGCCATGCCTTCCCCGTGAAGCGCGGCGCGGCAGACCGCGGCGCCATCAAGGCGGCCGTCAATGTGCTCAGGCAGGGCCGTGTGCTCGGCCTCTTCCCAGAGGGCACGCGCAGCAAGGACGGGAAACTCCACAAGGCCGAGGCCGGCGTCGGCCTGCTCGCCGCGATGAGCGGCGCTCCTGTCGTGCCGGCCTGTATCGTCGGCACGGACCGCATCATGCAGAAAGGCGGTTTCCTGCCAAAGCTCTCCATCATGTACGGCGAACCGATGCATTTCACGGGCGATAAACGCGACAAGGAGCAGCTTGAGGCCTTTTCGCAAGAAATCATGGCCCATATCGCGGCCATGCGCGAAGAAATTGAAAAAATTTCCTAAAACCATTTGCCTGACGCCCTCATGCATGATATACTAGGCTATAGATTGTAAAAAAGCCTTCTGGGCGTCTTTGCAATAATATGATTTATGGTGGTAGATGTATGGAAGTCATCTTAGCAGATTATCTTGGCTTTTGCTATGGCGTCAAGCGCGCCATCAAGATTGCCAGGGAGAATGCTTCTGCTGACGGGACTGCCTGTACGCTCGGCCCCATCATCCACAATCCGCAGATGGTCGATAGGCTGCGCCGCGAGGGCGTCGGCTCGGTAGACAGTCTCGAGGAGATGGAGAAGGGGACCGTCATCATCCGCTCGCACGGCGTGGGCCCCGCAGTCTACGACGAGGCGAAGGCCCGCGGACTCGAGCTCGTGGACGCGACATGCCCGCATGTCAAGAAAGCGCAGCTTTCGGCCAAGGAGCTCGTGGATGAAGGGTACAGTGTGGTCATCATCGGAGAGAAGAACCATCCGGAGGTCAAGAGCATCTTCGAGTGGTCATCCGGAAGAGCACAGATCATCGAGACCGAGGAAGAAGCCGATGGGATAGAGCCCTGCGGCAAGCTCGGCATCGTATGCCAGACGACGTTTTCTGGAGCGCGCTTCCGTCAGATTGTCATGCGCCTTCTTGAGAAGTCCAGGGACATCAAGATCCTGCGAACCATCTGTACGGCGACAGACCAGCGACAGGCCGCTGCCATAGATCTTGCCAGCAAGGTTGACCTCATGCTGGTCATCGGCGGCAAGAACAGTGCCAACACGACAAGGCTCGCACAGCTTTGTTCCGAGAAGTGCCTGACTTACCACATCGAGACTGCAGCGGAGCTGCACGACGAGTGGTTTGACAAAATAAAGAAAATTGGTATTACAGCTGGTGCTTCTACACCGGACTGGATTATCAAGGAGGTATATAAAAAGTGTCAGAACAGATGAACATGGAAGAGTTATTAGCACAGGAGTCCCTGCCGGATATCCAGGAGCGCACCACTGTAAAAGGTAAGGTCATCCAGGTAAACCGCGACGAGGCTTATGTCGATATCGGATACAAGCAGGAGATCGCAATCCCGAAGCGCGAGCTGGCTTACCCGGCTCCGGAGTCCGCTGAGGACGTCGTCAAAGTCGGCGATGTCATCGACGTCTATGTCGTTTCCCTTGGTGGCGACAACGGCGGCATCCTCTCCAAGGTAAAGGCTGACCGCATGGTCGCTTGGACGGAGATGGAGAAGAAGAAGGAAGCTGGCGAGACGGTCCAGGCGAACATCACGCAGGTCGTCAAAGGCGGCCTCGTGGCATCCGTCGATGGCCTGCGCGGCTTCATCCCGGCATCCCAGATGGAACTCCACTTTGTCAAGGACCTCTCCATCTATGTCGGCCAGACGGTCGAGGCTGAGATCATCGAGATCGATGTCCACAAGCAGCGTCTCGTCCTCTCCCGCCGTGCTCTCCTCGAGGCTGAGCGCGAGAAGAAGGAAGCGGAAGTATTCTCCACGCTCGAGGCTGGCCAGACGGTACGCGGCACGGTCAAGCGCCTCGTCGACTACGGTGCATTCATCGATATCGGCGGCGTAGACGGCCTTGCACACATCTCCGACCTCGCTTGGCACCGCGTCAAGCATCCGTCGGATGTCCTCGAAGTCGGCCAGGAGCTCGACGTCTATGTCAAGAGCGTTGATCCGGAGAGCAAGCGCATCTCCCTGTCCGTCAAGGACACGATGCGTGATCCGTGGTACGACTCCGCTGAGAAGTACAGCGAAGGCCAGATCATCGAAGGCAAAGTCATCAAGCTGACGGACTTCGGTGCATTCATGGAGATCGAGCCGGGCTTCGATGGCCTGATCCCGATGGGCGAGCTCGCAGACAAGCGCATCGAGCGCGCTGATGAAGCCGTTCATGTCGGCGACATCGTCCGCGTCAAGATCCTCCGCATCGACACGAAGCGCAAGCGCATCTCGCTGTCCATCACGAAGGCTCGCGACTGAGCGATTGGGACTTGCGTCTAAAATAAGATAAGACATTCTGAGGAGTGATGATTTATGCATCACTCCTTTGTTTGTAGTGCAAGAGAGTAAGAATATGAGCAAATATTATCCAGGTATCATCCTGCGCGTCTATCCGGGCAGCCTCGCAGAAGAGCTCGAACTCGTGCCGGGCGACAAGATCCTCGAGATCAACGGGCAGGGACTGCGCGACATCATCGACCTGAGCTTCGCGATGGCGGACGAGGAGATCGACATGCTCGTCGAGCATGCAGATGGTGAGCAGGAGATGATCTCATTCGAGAAGGAAATCGACGAAGAGCTCGGTGTCGAGTTCGAGTCGGCCGTCTTTGACGGCATCCGCAATTGCGCGAATCACTGCTACTTCTGCTTCGTCGATATGATCGCACCGAACATGCGCCAGAGCCTCTCCATCAAGGATGACGACTACCGCCTGTCGTTCCTCTACGGCAACTTCGTCACGATGACGAACATGGGGCCGAATGACTTCCGGCGCATCAAGCAGTTCCATCTCTCGCCGCTCTTTGTCTCCGTGCAGTGCATGAACCCAGAATTGCGCGCGCAGATGCTGCGCTGCCCCGGTGCGGCGAAGATTGCGGAGCAACTCGATCATCTCGAGGAGGCGGGGGCCGACTACCATACGCAGGTCGTGCTCTGCGCTGGCCTCAATGACGGCGCGGAGCTCGAGCGCACGATACGCGAGGTTGTCGCGCGCCGCCCGTACGCGCTGTCGCTGGCCATCGTCCCCGTCGGCATCACGAAGTACCGTACAGATCCCTTCCCCTTGCACCAGTTCGATGCAGAGGGAGCGGCGCGCGTCATCGACGAAGTCGAGAAGTGGCAGAAGAAGATCCAGCAGGAGGAGGGGCGCACCTTCATCTACCTCGGCGATGAGTTCTACTTCCTCGCGGGCCGCCCTGTGCCGCCGACTTCGTTCTACGACGGCTTCCCACAGCTCGACAACGGCATCGGACTCACGCGCAACTTCATCAACGACTGGGATAAGGAGTCCAATGCGCACGAGGAAATCGCATCGTATGAAGAGCCTGTCTATCTCGATGTCGTCACGGGCACGGCCGTCGCGCCTGTCATGCAGGAGCTCGCGAAGAAGGCGGAAGATGCGCATGCAAATCTTCATGTGCGCATTGTGCCGGTCAAAAACGAGCACTTCGGCACGACAGTTAACGTCTCTGGCCTCTTGACAGCGCATGACATCATGGCGGCCCTGAAGCGCCTCGATGGCCCGCGCGCGGGCATCCTGATCCCTGAGCCCGCCCTGCGCTCGGGCGAGGATATCTTCCTCGACGACGTGAGCCTCTCATCCATGCGCGAGGCGTTCCCCGAAAGCCGCATCGAGCCCGTGCAGACGGGTGCGGATTATTACCGCGCCCTGATGGACTGGCCGCACTACGCGAAGCGCCGTGCGGGTGAGACGGCCTACATGTGGCAGAGCAACGCGGGCTACACCAAGAATATCCAGTATTGATTCACATGTTTATTTTATAGAGAAAGAGGGATGAATATGAGCAAACCAATCGTGGCGATTGTCGGCCGCCCGAACGTCGGCAAGTCCACGCTCTTCAATCAGATCGGCAAGAAGCGCGTCTCCATCGTCGACGACATGCCGGGCGTCACGCGCGACCGCATCTATCTCGACGCGGAGTGGCTCAACCAGCACTTCACGATGATCGACACCGGCGGCATCGAGTTCGATGAGAGCAACCACATCCTCAAGTCGATGCGCCAGCAGGCACAGCTGGCCATGGAGGAGGCCGACGTCATCCTGTTCCTCGTCGACGGCCGCTCCGGCCTGACGACGGCAGATGAAGAGGTTGCGCGCCTGCTGCGCAGCACGAAGAAGCCGGTTATCCTCGCGGTCAACAAGATTGACAGCCCGCAGCGCGCGATGGACGTCTACGAGTTCTACAATCTGGGCCTCGGCGATCCGATCCCCATCTCGGCATCGAATGCGATGAATCTCGGCGATCTGCTCGACGCAATCGTCGCGGCCTTCCCGAAGAAGGTCGAGGAGAGCAAGGATGAGGATGAAATCCGCATTGCCGTCATCGGCCGCCCGAATGTCGGCAAATCCTCCATCGTCAACGCGATCCTCGGCGAGGACCGCGTCATCGTCAGCGACGTGCCGGGCACGACGCGTGACGCCATCGACACGCATTTCACGAAGGACGGCATGAAGTTCACGCTGATCGACACGGCAGGCATGCGCCGCCGCGGCAAGATCGAGGAGGCCGTCGAGCGCTACAGTGTCATGCGCTCGCTGCGCGCCATCGACCGCGCCGATGTCGTGCTCATGATGATCAACGCCTTCGAGGGCATCACGGAGCAGGACAAGAAGATCGCGGGCTATGCACACGAGTCGGGCAAGGGCGTCGTCATCGTCGTCAACAAGTGGGATATCTACCCGGATAAGGACGATAAGTCGACGCTGCGCTTCACCGAGGAACTGCGCGACAAGCTCGGCTTCCTGCAGTACGCGCCGGTGCTCTATACCTCGGCCCTGACGGGCCAGCGCGTCGCGCGCGTGACGGACCTCGTGCGCTACGTGGCCGAGCAGCAGGCGATGCGCATCAAGACGAGCGTCCTCAACGAGCTCATCCGCGATGCCGTCTCCATCAATCCGCCGCCGATGCACCGCGGCCGCCAGCTCAAGATCCTCTTCATGACGCAGACGGACATCTGCCCCCCGAAGTTCATCATCTTCGTCAACGACCCAGAGCTCATGCACTTCTCGTATCTGCGCTTCATCGAGAACCGTCTGCGCGAGCAGTTCGGCTTTGAGGGTACGCCGCTGCGCCTCATCGTGCGCGCGCGCAAAGAGGAGGAGGATTACTGATGGCATCGGTCCTCCTCGTCTGCCTCGCGAGCTACCTTCTGGGCTCCATCCCGAACGGTCTCGTCTTCGGCAAGCTCATCTGGCACGTCGACCTGCGCGAGTACGGCAGCCACAACATCGGGGCGACGAATGCTTGGCGCACGCTCGGCAAGGGGCCGGGCTTCCTGATCTTCCTGCTCGACTTCCTCAAGGGCGCCCTTAGCGTCGGCCTCGCGGAAGTGTTTGCGCCTCTGCCGCTCGTCATGGTCATAGCGGGCATCCTGGCCATCGTCGGCCACTCTTGTTCGCTCTTCCTGCACTTCAAGGGCGGCAAGGGAGTGGCGACGGGGCTCGGTGTCATCGCGATGCTCATGCCGCTGCCGAGCCTCATCGTCTTCCTCGTCTGGCTCGCCATCGTCATGGTCACGAAGTACGTCTCGCTCGGCTCGTGCATCGCGGCGGCACTCGTGCCGATCCTCTCGTATGCCTGGGGCTATCCGGGTGCCTACACGGCCTTCGGCGTGCTCGCAGCGGCCTTCATCATCATCCGCCACAAGGCCAATATCGTCCGCTTGATGAATGGCACCGAGAACAAGATCCACGCCGGTCACCGCGACTGACCTGAAAAGTGTCATGTGACCGTATCTAGTTTTGCTACAGATGTTTACAGCCTGCGCATGCAGGCTGTTTTTTTGTACAAAATGGTGAGAAAGTTAACATTTTGTGAAATCCATTCATATGATTTGGACAAATCCGGAAATTTCATTGGCATTTGTGCACATCTTATGGTATACTATCCTTTGTCAAAAGAATAGTATCCATTGGAGGCGTAATATATGAACAAGGAGAAAAGCGGATTCTTCCTCGTCCGCGAGGAGATCCTGCCAGAGGCAATCAAGAAGACCATCCGTGTCAAAGAGATGCTCAAGCGTGGCGATGCGCGCACGATCAACGAGGCCGTCGAGAAGATGGAACTCTCGCGCAGTGCCTACTACAAGTACAAGGACTATGTCTTTCCGTTCTACGAGGCGAGTCGTAACAAGATCGTCACGCTGACGCTGCTCCTTGAGCACAAGAAGGGCGTCCTCTCGAGCGTGCTCAACACGATCTCGGCAGACTCGGGCAGTGTCATGACGATCAACCAGGGCATCCCGCTGCAGGGTGTCGCCAATGCCACAGTCTCCATCGAGACGGCCAACCTCTCGGTCGATCTCGAAGCTCTGCTCGATAAGCTCCGCATGGTCGATGGCGTCAAGCGCCTCGAAGTCCTCGGACAGTCGTAAGGAAAGAAGGTGTGTCGGATGGAAAAAGTCATTAAAATCGGTTTGCTCGGGTCCGGTACGGTGGGCTCTGGTGTTATCCAGGTGCTCGAGATGAATCGGCCGCAGATTACGGAACGCGTCGGCACACCGATCGAGATCAAGACGGTGCTCGTGCGCGATGTCAAGAAGCCGCGCCCGCAGCTCGGGCATCTGCATCTCACAGACAAGATCGAGGATATCCTCGAGGATCCGGAGATCGATGTCGTCGTGGAGCTCATGGGCGGCATCCACCCCGCGCGTGAGTACATGCTGCGCGCGATGGAGGCAGGCAAGAGTGTCGTGACGGCCAACAAGGATGTCGTCGCACAGTTCGGCAAGGACATGTTCGCGATGGCAGAGGAAAAAGACGTCGACTTCCGCTTCGAGGCGAGCGTCGGCGGCGGCATCCCCATCATCACGCCGCTCAAGCAATGCCTGACAGCCAACCGCATCACGGAGATTCTCGGCATCGTCAACGGCACGACGAACTACATGCTGACAAAGATGACGGAGTGCGGTGCCGACTACGACACCGTCCTCAAGGAGGCACAGGCCAAGGGTTACGCCGAGGCGAACCCGTCAGCAGACGTCGACGGACTCGACGCGGCGCGCAAGGCGGCCATCCTCTCGTCGCTGGCGTTCAACACGCGCGTGCAGCTCGAGGATGTCTCGGTCGAGGGCATCACGAAGATCACGCCGGACGACATCGAGTACGCGAAGGACCTCGGCTATGTCATCAAGCTGCTGGCTGTCGGCAAGGATTCCGATGAGAACGGTGTCGATGTGCGCGTCCATCCGGTCTTCCTGCCGAAGACGCATCCGCTGGCTTCGGTCAACGGCGTCTACAATGCCATCTTCGTGCGCGGCAACGCCATCGGCGAGGCGATGTTCTACGGCCAGGGCGCCGGCTCGCTGCCGACGGCCTCCGCTGTCATCTCCGACATCATCGACGTCGCGCGCGACATCCTCAACCGCACCTTCGGCCATGTTCGCTGCACGTGCTATGAGCAGAAGAAGCTCTGTCCGCTCGAGGCGACTTCTTCTTCCTACTACGTGCGCCTGCTCGTCGACGATAAGCCGGGCGTGCTCGGTGCCATCGCGACGGCTTTCGGCGATGCCGGCGTGAGCCTCAAGTCGGTTATCCAGACGCGCCGCAATGTCGTTGACCACGCGGAGATCGTCGCCATCACGCATCTCGTCGAGCACGAGCGCATCGAGAAGGCGCTGAAGACCCTGCGCGAGCTGCCTGTCGTCGATGAGGTCCGCAATGTGATCCGTGTCGAGAATGAGGAACGGGGGTAAGAGTATGGCAGAGAAATGTGTCCGCGTCCGCGTTCCCGGTACGAGCGCCAACTGCGGCCCAGGCTTTGACTGCCTCGGCCTCGCCTGCACGGTCTACAATGACCTGGAGCTGCGCCTGACGCGCGAGCCGGGCCTGTCCATCACGATGACGGGCGAGGGGGCGACGAACATCCCGTGCGACAATCGCAACATCGTCTGGCGGTCGGCGCAGTACCTCTTAGAGAAGGCCGGCAAGGACAAGGAATACCGCGGCGCCGTCATCCACATGGAGAACCGCGTGCCGCTCTCGCGCGGCCTCGGCAGCTCGGCGACGGCCATCGTCGCCGGATTGACGGCGGCGAATGCCCTGATCGGCAATCCCTTCAACCGCCGCGAGATCCTGCAGTTCGCGACGAACATCGAGGGTCATCCCGACAATGTGGCACCGGCCATTTTCGGCGGTTTTACCGTCAATGCGGTCACGAACGGCCGCGTCGACTGCTTCAGCTTCCTGCCGCGTTTCCGCATGAAGTTCGTCGTCGCTGTGCCGAATTTCCCGCTCTCAACGCGCATGGCCCGCAAGGTCCTGCCGACGGAAGTGCCGATGAAGGACGCCATCTTCAATATCGGCCGCGCCTCGATGCTTGTCGCCGCCCTGACGCGCGGCAATGAGCGCTACTTGCGGCTTGGCCTCGACGATGCCCTGCATCAGCCGTACCGCGCGGAGCTCATCCCGGGCATGTACGATGTTTTCAAGGCCGCGCGCCGAGCGGGCGCTGCCGGCGCGACGCTCAGCGGTGCCGGCCCGTGCCTCATCGCCTACGTGCTGGAGCGCCGCCATGCGGAGGAAGCTGTCGGCAAGGCCATGCTCGAGGCATTCCGCAAGCATGACGTCGATGCGCGCATCCTGACGCTCGACCTCGACACGCACGGTGCACAGATCCTGAAGTGAGGATAAGTGTATGACGGAAGAGGCATTTGCAGAGCTCCTGCGCGCAAATGGTGCGCGCGTCTTCATCGTCGGCGGCTGGGTGCGCGACGCTCTGCGCCACGTGCGGCCGCACGACAAGGACTACATGGTATCGGGCATTGCTGAGGCAGACTTCCAGCAGCTCTTCCCAGCGGCGCAGAAAGTCGGCCACGGGTTCCCGGTCTACCTCGTCTCCATCGACGGCTCTCTCTCGGAGGTCGCCTTCGCGCGCAAGGAGAAGAAGGAGGGGCGGGGCTACCGCGGCTTCCGCGTCTCGTACGACCCATCGGTCACGGTGGAGGAGGACCTCTACAGACGGGACACGACGATGAACAGCATGGCGCTGGAGCTCCCGGGAAAGCAGCTCATTGACCCGTACCACGGTGCCCAGGATGTGGCGGACAAGGTCATCCGCGCCGTCTCGCATCACTTCACCGAAGATCCTGTGCGCGCCCTGCGCGCAGCGCGCCAGGCAGCGGAGTTCGGCTTCTCCATCACGGAGGAGACAATCCGTTACATGAACGCCTGCCGCGCAGAGCTCCAGCATGAGCCGCAGGAGCGCATCGTCGCTGAATTGCGGCGCGCCCTGCAGTCGCCGAGGCCTTCGGTATTCTTCCGCGCGCTCGAGCAGGCGGATATCCTCGCCGTGACTTTTCCTGAGCTCTCGCTGCTTATCGGCAAGACGCAGCCGCCTGAGTACCATCCCGAGGGCGATGCCTGGCAGCACACGATGCAGGTCGTCGACCGTGCTGCCGAGAGGACGCCAAATATCGCCGCGCGCTTTGCCGCGCTCGTCCACGACATCGGCAAGGGCACGACGCCAAAGGAGATGGAGCCACATCACTATGGCCACGAACTGCGCGGGCTCGAACAGCTTGCCTCGTGGAACAGGCGCGTGACGCTGCCGAAGGACTGGTTGCGCGCGGGCCGCTTCCTCATTGAGCAGCACATGCGGGCGCCTCTTTTAGAGCGTCCCGGCAAGATTGCCGCACTGTTGCTGCTCGTCGACAAGCAGCGGCCCGTCCTTAGCCTTGCGGACTTCAACGCGGTCATCGAAGCCGATCATCAGAGCCTGCCCGACTACCTCGTGCACGGCGAGGCGCTGCTCGCAGCCATGCATGGCGTCAGCGGCAAGGATGCACCAAGTGGCCTTGCGGGCCGTGCCGTCGGACAGTGGCTCGCCGAGCGCCAGACTGCCGTCCTTGTGAAGGCACTCGCGGCTGTGCGTGCCCGGGCATGATATTGCAAGCAAAGAAGAAATCTTCCTGCTCAAGGCAGGAAGATTTCTTTTTTTCGCGAATCTATTATAAATAGACGAACAATTAAAAGAAAATCCTGCGCAAGGGGGAATCTGTATGGCAATCATCATGCCCTATAAATCCGCCGCTCCGAAGATTGACGAGAGCGTATACCTGGCACCGACAGCCGTCGTTACCGGCGATGTCACGATTGAGGAGGGCACGAGCATCTGGTTCGGCGCCGTCGTCCGCGGTGACTTCCAGCCCATCAAGATCGGCAAGAACACGAACATCCAGGAGAATGCGACCATACACGTGATGCACGATCATCCGACGACGATTGGCGAGGGTGTCAGCATCGGGCACAATGCCGTCATCCACAGCAAGAGCATCGGCGACCATACGCTCATCGGCATGGGCTCCATCATCATGGGGGATACGGTCATCGGCGAGAACGTCGTCATCGGTGCCGGCACGATGATCGAGCAGGGCCGCAAGATCCCGTCGAACTCCCTGGTCTACGGGAATCCGGCGCAGATCATCCGCGGCCTGCGCGATGATGAGATCGAGGCACTGAAGGAATCTTCGCTGCGCTACCGCAAGGTGGCCGAGCACTACAAGGAAGCAGCAGAACGTCTCTAAGGCAGCAGCTGCAATCCGTCAATATCAGGAATAAGGGGATCATCAGAAATGGAAAAGACACTTGTACTAATCAAACCAGACGCATTCGCAAGACATCATGCAGGCGATATCATTAAACGATATGAGAGTGAGGGCTTCCGCATCCTGGCCATGAAGCTGCTGAAGATGGATGAGCGCCTGGCGTCCATCCACTATGCCGAGCATATCGGCCGTCCGTACTACAAGGACCTCGTTGGCTTCATGACATCGGGCCCGCTCATCGCGATGGTCCTCGAGGGCGAAGACGCGATTGCCCGCGTGCGCAAGATCAACGGCAAGACGAACCCGAAGGATGCCGAAGAAGGCACCATCCGCAAGGAATTCGCGACTTCGGGCCGCCGCAATGCCGTGCACGCCTCGGACAGCCCGGAGAGTGCGGCGCGCGAGATCGCGATCTTCTTCAATCAGACGGAAATCTACGATGGCACCTACCATGTGGAAGCCGATGATTGATAGATTGATCAATAATCAGTGCTAGGAGGGATTATCATGTCAATCACGACAAAGACAGGAGATAACGGCGAGACGAGCCTCTTGACAGGCGAGCGCGTCAAGAAGAGCGGCCTGCGCGTCGATACGTACGGCACGCTCGATGAAGTTGATTCGGCACTGGGCTTGGCACGCGCCTTTTCCGACAAGGACGATGTCGCCGAGCGCATCCTGAAGCTCCAGCGCAAGCTGCCCGCGCTCATGGCCGACTTTGCGAGCTGCGGCACGGAACCGCGCATCACGATGGAAGATGTCCGCGAGATTGAATCCTGGTGCGACGATGTGGAGTCGGACCTTCCCGAGGAGCACGCCTTCATCATCCCGGGCGGCTCGCAGAGCGGCGCCATGCTGGACCTCGCGCGCACGACGGCCCGCCGCGCTGAGCGCTGTGCCTGCCGTCTGGCCGAGGCAGAAGAAGTCGCTGCAAGCGACCGCATCTACCTCAACCGCCTCTCGGATTACTGCTACCTGCTCATGCGCCTCGAAGAGGACATCTACGAGGACGACTGAGCCTTCGAAGAAGAACCCGTGTCCCTGCCGACAACGGACAATCGTCCATTGTCGGCAGGGACATTTTTGCATGAGGACTCATGATTTCTTTTTTAGCGGGCAGGAAAATTCTGACTTCTAGCGAATATAGAACACATAAGCAAAAATAGGAAGCACTAGGAGGGATTGCGATGAAATCTTACAAGAGTTCCAACCTGCGCAACGTTGCCGTCATCGGCCATGGCAAGACGGGCAAGACGAGCCTGCTCGATGCCTGCCTGTTCAATGCGGGTGCTGTCAAGCGCCTCGGCAGTGTGGAAGAGCACACGAGCGCGCTCGACTGCGAGCCGGAGGAAGAGAGCCGCGGCATGACGATCAACCTGAAGCTTGCCGCCTGCGAATGGCGTGACTATAAGATCAATTTCATCGATACGCCGGGCTATCCGGACTTTGTCGGCGAAGTCAAGGACGCGCTGACGGCGGCAGACAGCGCCCTCATCGTGATCTCGGCCCCGTCTGGCATCGAGGTCGAGACGGAGAAGGCATGGCGCTATGCCGAGGAAGCGGAGCTGCCGCGCGCGTTCTTCATCAACAAGATGGACCGCGAGCACGCCGACTTCCAGCAAGTCGTCGAAGAGCTGCGTGTGCGCTTTGGCGCGGGTGTCGTGCCCGTGCAGTTGCCAATCGGCCAGGAAGCGGCCTTCCAGGGTGTCGTCGACCTCTTGGCCCTGCACATGAAGATCGTCACGCATGACGAGGAAGACCTTATCGCCGACATCCCCGAGTACATCAAGGGCGATGTCGAGGAAGCGCGCCAGAAGCTCATCGAATCCGTCGCGGAATTCAACAACGAATTGCTCGAGAAGTACATCGAGGGCACGGAAATCACGGAGGTCGAAGTGGCGGCCGCTCTGATCGAGGGCATCCAGGCCGGCAAGATCTTCCCGGTCTTCTGCGGCTCGGCGAAGCAGAATATCGGCGTCAAGAAGCTCATGAACGGCATCGTCGAGTACCTGCCGACGCCGTACTTCCACGTCGCCATCGGCATGGACCCGCAGGACGGAGACCTCAAGGAGCGCCGCACGGAGGATGCGTTCTCGGCACAGGTATTCAAGACGATTGTCGACCCGTTCGTCGGCCGCATGAGTTACCTGCGCATCTTCTCTGGCACGATGAAGGGCGATGCCACTTACATGCATCCCAACAAGGAGAATGCGGAGCGCGTTGGTACGATCTTCTCCTTGCAGGGCAAGCGCCAGGAGCATCTGAATGCTGCGGAGGCCGGCGATATCGTCGCGACGACGAAGCTGCAGTCGGTCAGGACGGGCGATACGCTCTGTGACAGCGCCGACCCCATCGTCTACGAGGAGATCGCCTACCCGGCCCCGATGCTCGCGATGGCAGCTTCCGCCCACAAGAAGGGCGAGGAGGACAAGGTTTTCGGCGCGCTTGCCAAGCAGCAAGATGAAGACCCGATCATCGTCGTGGAGAAGAATCCGGAGACGCATGAGACAATCCTGCGCGGCATCGGCGAGGTTCACCTCGAGGTCCTGCGCGACAAGCTCCAGCGCAAGTTCGGCGTCGAGCTCGAACTGCATGAGCCGCGCGTCGCATACCGCGAGACGATCCGCAAGAGCGTCAAGGTGCAGGGCAAGCACAAGAAGCAGAGCGGCGGCCACGGCCAGTACGGCGATGTCTGGCTGGAGATCAGCCCGCAGGAGGCCGGCGCCGGCAATGCATTCACCGAGACAATCTTCGGTGGCAGTGTGCCGCGCCAGTACATCCCAGCCGTTGAGAAGGGCACGGCCGAGACGCTTTCTGGCGGCGTGCTGGCGGGCTATCCCGTCGTCGATGTCAAGGTCAACCTCTACGACGGCTCGTACCACACGGTCGACTCCTCGGAGGCAGCCTTCAAGACAGCGACGGCCCTCGCCATCCGCAAGGGCGTCATGGAGGCGAGCCCTATCCTGCTCGAGCCAATCGATGACATCCGCATCACCGCGCCGGAGTATTACATGGGCGATGTCATGGGACGCCTGAATTCCAAACGTGCGCGCATCCTCGGCATCGAGGGCAAGGGCAAGGACATGAGCGAGATCCATGCCGAGATCCCTGAGTCGCAGCTCTACCGTTTCGCGACGGAGCTTCGCTCCCTGACCCAGGGCCGCGGCAGCTACACGCTCGCCTTCGCCCGCTACGAGCCCGTCCCCGAGAAAAACGCAGCAGAGATCATCCGCACGGCTAAGGCTTGATAGAACATCTTGTCCCATTGGCATGAGAGAGATTGTGCCGATGGGACATTTCTTGCTCTGCTGAAGATACGTTGAAGGTTTACTGCCTGTCAAGCAAAAGTACTTGCATGGGCCTGTTATTTGTGGTAGAATACTTATATTGTGTTTGGGGGTCATCATGCCCCTGAGTATGAAGGAGGTGTAACACATGGCAAATGTTTGCGAGTTTTGTGCAAAAGGCGAGCTGTCCGGCAACAACGTCAGCCACTCCCACCTGAAGACGAAACGTTCCTGGAAGCCGAACATCCAGCGTGTCCGCGCTGTTGTTGACGGTGAGGTCAAACGTGTCAACGTCTGCACGCGCTGCCTGCGTTCTGGCAAGGTCCAGCGTGCCCTTTGATTTGCGCATAATATCAAAGCTGATATATCATAAATAGAGCAGATAAGAGAAAATCTTATCTGCTCTATTTATTTGCGTTCGAGAAGGCAAGGCGTCAAAAAGAGGGTATCTAACGCTTCACACAGCAGGCTGAAGTTGCGCTTATAGATACCCTCTTTTTGACTTACGTTAGTGAAAGGCAAGGTGAGGCGTCAAAAAGAGGGTGTCTGACGCTTCACGCAGCAGGCTGAAGTTGCGCTTATAGATACCCTCTTTTTGAGTTATGTTAGTGAAAGGCAAGGCGTCAAGAAACAGGTGTCCAACGCTCCGCGCAGCAGGCTGAAGCTTCGCTTATGGATAATGGCTTTTGGCTTAGGGAATCGCAGATGAGATGAGGTTATTCGGTCAGCGTTTCGAGTTCGTTGAGGCAGTCGGTGAATTTCTGGAAGGTGATCTGGAAGGGCTCGGGGGTGGTCATGTCGACGCCCGCACGCTGGAGAAGGGTGATGGAATAGTCGCTGCCGCCGCTGGCGAGGTAGTGGAGATAGGCTTTCTGGGCCGGCTCGCCTTTTGTGCGCAGGTTGTGGGAGAGGGTCATGGCGGCAGCGTAGCCTGTTGCGTACTGGTAGACGTAGAAGGGACGGTAGAAGTGGGGGATGCGGCTCCATTCGGCGGCGAGCTCGGTGTCGAGGACGACGTCTTCGCCGTAGTAGGTGCGGTTGAGCTTCATCCAGATGGATTCGAGTTTGTCAGCGGTCAGGGCCTCGCCTTTCTCGACGGCGGCGTGTGTCAGGAGCTCGAATTCGGCGAAGAGCATCTGGCGGAAGACAGTGGTGCGGATCTGTTCGAGGTAGAGGTTGAGATAGTAGAGGCGTTCGCGTCCTTTGGCGTGCTGGAGGATGTACTCGAGCAGCAGGTTCTCGTTCGTTGTGGAGGCGACTTCAGCGCAGAAGATGGTGTATTCGGAATTGACGAAGTCCTGCTCCTGGCTGCTGTACCAGCTGTGCATCGAGTGGCCCATCTCGTGAGCGAGGGTGCTCATGGATTCGTAGGTGTCGTTCCAGCTCATGAGCACGAAGGGGTGGACGCCATAGACGCCCCAGGAGTAGGCGCCGCTGCGCTTGCCCTGGTTCTCGCAGCGGTCGACCCAGCCGGACTCGAGGCCCTGGAAGAGGTCATGCTCATAGGTGCTGCCGAGCGGCGCGAGGGCTTCTTTGAGGATGGCTGTGGCTTGCTCGTAAGTGTAGGCGGCAGCTGGCTTTTCAATGACGGGCACGTAGAGGTCATACATGTGGACCTTATCGAGCTTGAGCAGGCGCTTCTTGACCGCCATGTAGCGGTGGAGCGCGGGAAGGGCGGCGTGTGTCGCTTCGATGGCGCTGTCGTAGACGGAGAGCGGGATGTTGCTGACATCGAGCGCCGCTGCGCGCATCGTCTCGTAGTGGCGCATGGAGGCCGTGAACTGGCTGCTCTTGACGGAGGCGCTGTAGAGCGAGGCGAAGGTGTTGCGGAAGGCGTGGTACGTCTGGAAAAGCTTCGTGAACGCATCCTGGCGGACTTCTCGCTTCTCGCTGCGCAGGAAGTTCATATAGCGGCTCTCGGAGAGCGGCGTGAGCCTGCCGTCCTCTGAGAGTGTGTCAGGGAATTTGAGGTCGGCATTGGCCATGACGGTGTAGGTGTTGCGCGGAGCGCTGCGGAGCTCACCCGTGCGCGCGAGGAAGGCTTCCTGCTCCGGCGTCAGGATGTGCGCTTTCATGCGCAGCAGCTCCTGCAGGCGGAAACGGTATTTCGCGAGGCCAGGCAGGGCATCGGGCAGGCTCTTGAGCGTTTCCTCTGGCAGGGCCAGCAGCTCCGGTTCGATGAAGGCCGTCGCGGCGCCGGTCTGGTCGAGCAGCGGCATGACGCTTGCGGCATCGGCCTGATACTGTTGGTTGCCCGTGTCGGTGTCAGCCATCATGCGCGCCCAGGCAAAGACGGAAGAGAGCGTGATCTCCATCTCGTCCTGCTTCGTCAGGCAGTTGAGCAGCTGCTGCGGGTCCTTCAGCCTTCCGCGGAACGACTGGATATCATCGAGTTGTCCCGGTATGCTGTCGCGTGCGGCCTGCCAGTCTTCTCGTGTCGCATAAATGTCGGACAGATGCCATTTCTCTGTGGCAGGGCAGTCTTTTCGTGCGGGAATCGTCTTATTTGTCATATCGGTCATCCTTTCCTGGTTTGTTCACGTTTTCCTTGCGGGTGATGCTGCTGTCCCTATTATAGCATAGCCGGGCATGATTCTGTCATTTTGCGGATTTTTGGGGCGCATGCTACAATAGGGGACATAGAATGAGAGGAAGGGGAGCGTTGGATATCGTGAAAAACGGAGAGTGGAAAGAACGGGGACAGGAGGGCATCCTTTGGCTGGCAATCAACGCGAAGTACTCGCATACATCGCTGGCTGTGCGCTATCTGCGCGAGTGTGTGCCGGGGTCGGAGATCTTGGAGCTCACGATCAACCATCAGCTGCTCGCGGCGCTCGGGGAGATCTATGAGCGGCGGCCGCGTGTCTTGGGCATTGCCTGCTACATCTGGAATATCGAGATGGTCAAGGACCTGCTGCGGCTCCTGCCGGCGGCGCTGCCCGATACCATCATCGTCTGCGGCGGCCCGGAGGTCTCATACGATACGGCAGCGTTTTTCAGGGAGTTCCCGATGGTCGACTTTGTCGTGCGCGGCGAGGGGGAGGAAGCTGTCGTGCAGCTCATTGAGCGGCTGCGCGCGGTGAAGCTCGATAAGGCGCGGGCTGCTGAGGTCAGCCGTCTGGGGAGTCTGCCGGGCGTCGCCATGCGTCGGGAGGACGGCACCATCGACGAGAGCACGGCTGTGACCGTAGCGGATTTCTCACAGGTGCCCTTTGCTTACCGCGAGGCGGAGATGGAGCCCATCAAGGAGCGCATCCTCTACTATGAGACATCGCGTGGCTGTCCGTTCTCCTGTGCTTACTGTCTGTCGTGTGCGACGGCCGGAGTGCGCTTTTTGCCGCTCGCGCGCGTCTTTGGCGAGCTCGATTTCTTCGTGCGCCACGACGTGCGCCAGGTCAAGTTTGTCGACCGGACGTTCAATGCCAAGAAGTCGCATTTCCTGCCCATCCTGCAGTACATCCTGGCCCTTCCTCAGACGGTGCGCACGAACTTTCACTTCGAGGTGGCCATCGATTACCTCGATGAAGACGTCCTGGAGACGCTGGCGCAGATGCCGCGCGGCCGCGTCCAGCTCGAGATCGGCATCCAGTCGACGAATGAGAAGACATTGCAGGCTGTCTCGCGCTGCAATCACTGGGAACAGATTGCCGCGCACATCCGGCGCATCCTCTCGTTCCACAACATGCACATGCATGTCGACCTCATCATCGGCCTGCCGGGCGAGGGCATGGATTCGTTCGCGCGGTCGTTCAACGATGTCTACGAGCTGCACGCCGACATGCTGCAGCTCGGCTTCCTGAAGTTCCTCAAGGGCGCTTCGATGATGCAACTCGTCGAGCCATACCGCTATGCGTACATGGCCATGGCACCGTACGAAGTGCTTCGGTCCGACGCCCTGACGTACGGAGAGATCCGCTGGTTCCACAGCTTCGAGGACGTCTTTGAGACGTACTACAATGCGGGCCGCTGCCGCCATACGGCCGACTTCCTGATAAAGTCGCAGGAGCACGGCGATGCCTTTGCGTTCTGGAAGCGCTTTACCGACTGGTGGGAGAATCATGGCTATCATAAGGTTGGCCATGCGACAAAAGACCTCTACGGCTTATTGCGCGATTTTGCAGGGGATGCGTATGGCACGGCGGCAGTTCTTCTCGACAACCTGCTGCGCTTTGATGCCCTGATGGCCGACGGCGGCCGCATCCGTCCCGTTTATCTCGACTGGGATATGGAAAAGCATCAAGATAAGACAGCACCCTTCTGGCGCAGCGAGAGGCCGCGCGCCTATCTGCCCGGCTTCGTCTTCGAGAACTGGCGTGCCGTGCGCGGCCGCTACCATATCGAGTTCTTTGCCTGCGATGTGCGAAAGGCTGCCGAAGGCATTGTCGAGCCGCGCGAGACGGTGCTGCTCTTCGACTTCACAGGCCCCGATGTGACATGCCAGGAAATCGTGCTATAATAGCTTTATTGATGAAAATAAGAGCGCAGCTGCAAGTGCCGCGCTGTAGAAATGAGGATGTGTGAACAATGAAATTAGCTGCAACTGATTTTGACGGGACGTTCGCGCCACACCGCCAGCCCGTCCCCGCGTCAAATATCGAAGCCGTCGCCAAGTGGCAGGCTGCTGGCAATAAATTCGGCATCTGCACGGGCAGGGGGCTGAGTCTCATCGAGTTCGAGCTGCGCAAGTACCCGGCGCTCCATCCCGACTACCTCGTCTGCAACAACGGTGCCGTTATCGTCAACGACAAGAGAGAGTTCCTGTCCAGCCTGTGTTTCGCGGAGACGCTCGTCAAGGGCATGCTCCGTCTGCCACTCATCCGCCAGACCAAGAATCCCATGCGATTGCTGACCGAGACGGATATGTATCTGCTCGATACCGGCTCGTCCATCGAGTTTGGCCTGGTCATCCCGATGGAGACGCTGACGTTTGAGCGCGCAGCGTCGATGGAGAAGGTCGTCCAGCTCAGCATGCGCTGCGAATCGGTGGAGGAGGCCGAGGCCGTGACGGCGGAAGTCACGAAGGCCTTCCCTGAGGTCATCGGCAACATCAACCGCAACTACATCGACTTCAATCTCAAGGACGCCAACAAGCGCGACGGCCTGCGGCGCCTGCTGAAGGTGACGGGGTGGCAGCCGGAAGAGACGCTCTTCATTGGCGACGACCAGAACGACCTGCCCGCTGTCAAGTACTTCCACGGCTACACCGTCGAGACGGCAGAGCCCTTCATGAAAGAAGCCGCCACAAAAGTCTATCCAAGTGTAGGCGATATGCTGCTGTCCCATCTTTGAGGGGGATGCGAGCATAGCAGGCCGTCAAGCGCAGGTCCCCATCCCGCCTGCAGGCGCAAAGCGACCGCCCAAAGGGCTGAATCCCAAGCATATACTGGCTAGGATGAGCAATGTAAAAACGCCGCGTCAGGCGGCGAAGCTCCTTAGTCCGATTACCATTCCATGGGATTCATTCAGCGATGCGCCGAAGCCGGGATGGGGACCTGCGCGCCTCCTAAGCCAAGATGTCTACCTATCTCCATTATGGTAATTGTTGCAATAAAAAAAGACTGTGCCGAGACACAGTCTTTTTATTTGCCGTCGTATCAATCCGAGGAATGATACGCGAAGCATCGTGAATCCGAAGATTACTTGTTGGCGTTAACGAGCTCCATGACACCAGCAGCGCTGCCCTCAGAACCGAGAACCTCTTTGATCTTGTGCTCAACGAGTTCCTTGATGTAGGAGCGGCCGTCAGCGCAGTACTGACGCGGGTCGAAGTGCTCCGGATGAGCGAAGAAGTGCTCGCGGATACCAGCCGTCATAGCGAGGCGCAGGTCGGAGTCGATGTTGATCTTGCAGACAGCGGATTTAGCAGCCTTGCGGAGCTGATCTTCCGGGATGCCTACAGCGTCATCGAGCTTGCCGCCGTTCTCGTTGATGATCTTGACGTACTTCGGGATGACGGAGGAAGCACCGTGCAGGACGATCGGGAACTCAGGGATCTTCTTCTCAATCTCAGCGAGGATGTCGAAGCGGAGCTCAGGCGGTACGAGAACGCCGTCAGCATTGCGCGTGCACTGCTCCGGTTTGAACTTGAATGCGCCATGGCTCGTGCCGATTGCGATAGCGAGGGAGTCAACGCCCGTCTCACGAACGAATTCCTCAACCTCTTCCGGCTGCGTGTAAGCTGCCTCGTGAGCAGCGACCTTTACATCATCTTCGATGCCGGCGAGTTTGCCGAGCTCAGCTTCGACAACGACGCCATGCTCATGTGCATAAGCAACGACTTCCTGCGTGCGCTTGATGTTCTCTTTGAACTCGTACTTGGAGCCATCGAACATTACGGACGTGAAGCCATCATCGATGCAGGCCTTGCAGGTCTCGAAATCCGGACCATGATCGAGGTGCAGAGCGATAGGAATATCGTTGACCTCGAGGGCTGCCTCGACGAGGTGACGGAGATACGGGCCCTTAGCGTACTTGCGTGCGCCAGCGGAAGCCTGGAGGATAACCGGGGAATTCAGCTCTGCAGCTGCTTCCGTGATACCCTGTACAATCTCCATGTTGTTGATGTTGAAAGCACCGATAGCGAAGCCGCCTTCGTAAGCTTTCTTGAACATTTCTTTCGTTCCAACTAATGGCATTTTTCATTACCCCCTAATGAAATCATGTTCACTTATACGAACTGACTTCATTATAGCATAGAACAGGCCCTTGGTGTATAGGCGAAAGTCAATTTTTATGAAAATATCGTCATTCGCGCGTAAATAATAGGAATTATCGTTTCGGATGATGGAAATCCGAGACAATCTGTTCCATATCGGACGGCAGGGGGGAGCGGACATCGATCATCTCGTTTGTCAGTGGATGGCGGAAGTGGAGCCGCGCGGCGTGCAGGGCCTGCCTCTTTATGCGCGTGAGGCTGCCGCCGTAGAGGTCGTCGCCGAGGAGCGGATGGCCGAGGTGCGCGAGGTGGACGCGGATCTGATGCGTGCGGCCCGTGTCGAGCACGAGGTGGACGAGCGAGAGATGCCCGTCTGTCTGCACGGTGTCGTAATGCGTGCGGGCGGCCTGTCCGTCGGGCGCGACTTTGCGCAGGATGATGCTCGGCAGCGCGCGGGCAATCGGCGCGTCGATGAGCCCCTCAGGCGGTGTGAGCTCGCCCTCGATCAATGCGAGGTATTCGCGGTGGAAGAGCTTGCCTTCGCCGCGGCGCGGCGTCAGCTTATACTGGACCTGCGGGACCTTGGCGATGAGGACGAGGCCGGATGTGTTGCGGTCGAGCCGGTGCACGGGATGGTAGGCGTGGTGCTCGCCGTGCGCTCTGTACCAATATAATACAGCGTTGCCGAGCGTGCCGTGCGCCTCTTTTGTCGTCGGGTGAACGAGCTGCCCCGCCGGCTTGTTGACGACCATCAGGTAGTCGTCCTCGTAGCGGATGTCGAGCGGCAGGTCTTCTGGCTCGATGTCCGACGGCCGCACGATGTCAAACGTTATGATATCGCCCGACCTGACTTCGGTGCGGGCGGCATTGCAGAGGATGCCATTCACACGGAAGGTGCCGGAGTGCTTGATGCGCTTCCACTGGGTGGAGGATATGCCTTCTTTCTGCGTCAGAAAAGCCTTGACGGGCATTCTCGTCAAGGCTTCTGGCAGTTCGACGCGGATCTGCGTCATTCTTTTGTCGTGTCCTTCGAAGAGGCCTGACCGGTGAGCGGCGCCTTGTCGCCGCGCGCGATGGCGATGAGCCGGAAGGCGAGGGAGAGGATGATGGCGACGACCGTGGCGAGCGACATGCCCTTGAAGCTCACGGTGCCGATCGTCAGGCTGGCCGTCGAGACGCCGATGCCCATGACGATGGACGTCAAGAGGAGGTTCATCGGGTTGTTGTAGTCGACCTTGGCCTCGACGAGGATGCGGATGCCCGAGGCGGCGATGACGCCGAAGAGCAGCATGGAGACGCCGCCCATGACAGGCGTCGGGATGCTCTGGATGAGCGCAGCGAGCTTGCCGAGGCACGAGAGCAGGATGGCGAAGACGGCTGCGCCGCCGATGACCCAGGTCGAGAAGACCTTCGTGATGGCGAGGACGCCGATGTTCTCGCCGTATGTCGTGTTCGGCGTCGAGCCGAAGAAGCCCGAGATGATGGTCGACAGGCCGTTGCCGAAGATGGAGCGGTCGAGACCGGGATCCTTCGTGAGGTCGTGGCCGACGATGTTGCCCGTGACGATCAGGTGGCCGATGTGCTCGACGATGACGACGAGCGAGGCGGGCAGGATGATGAGGATGGCGCCGAGGTCGAACTTCGGCGTGTAGAACGTCGGCAGGGCGAACCAAGGCGCGCTCTCGACAAGCGTCCAGTCGACGATGCCGCAGATGGCCGCGATGATGTAGCCGCTGACGACGCCGATGAGGATCGGGATGATGGAGAGGAAGCCCTTGAAGGCGACGGAGGCGAAGATGGTGATGGCCAGCGTCGCGAGCGAGACGAACATCGCCGTGCTGTCCGCCTTGTCGCCCGTGAGGCCGGCCATGCCCGCGGCTGTCGGCATGAGCTCGAGGCCGATGACGGCGACGATGGCACCCATCGAGGCGGGCGGGAAGATCACATCAATCCAGCCCGTGCCGACGGCGCGCACGAGCAGGCCGACGAGGCAGAAGACGATGCCGACGCAGATGAAGCCGCCGAGGGCTGCCTCATAGCTGTACTGCGCGAGCACGAGGAAGACAGGCGAGAGGAAGGCAAAGCTCGAGCCGAGGTAGGCCGGGATCTTCCCCTTGCAGAGCACGAGGTAGAGGATCGTGCCGATGCCGTTGAACAGGAGGACCGTGGCCGGGTTGATCTTGAAGAGGATCGGTACGAGCACGGTGGAGCCGAACATCGCGAAGAGATGCTGCAGCGAGAGTGGGATCGTCTCGAGAAGCGGCAGCTTCTCTTCGACACCAATGGGACGTTTTTGCAAGATGAGACACTCCTTTCGATTACTATGACTGCTCTTGCGCGTCTAGTCTTATGGATCAATTCATTCCGTATCCAATTTATCATAGGATGGGACAGCTGTCCACTTTTCTTGTTTTCCCTTGAAAAAGCGGAAAACCTTATCATTTACAGGACAATATCTTCTGTTTTTTGCTGAGAATGTAACATGATGACTTTCATATGTGCTTCCCTAGAAAACATTTTTACGCAAAAATCGTGAAAGACGGTAGACAGGCCGCTGAAATTCTTGTATAATATGTCTCGATTAAACACTTTAACAAACAAAACGCCTGCGCTGTCCGTTTATGGCGGATGTGCCGGCAGATGTTTAGGGGGAGAAACATGGCGCTTATTGTAAAGAAATTCGGTGGCAGCTCGGTCGCTACCACAGAGAAAATCATGAATGTAGCGAAGAGAGTGCTCAGCGAGAAGCAGCCGGGCGACCAGATTGTCATGGTCGTATCTGCGATGGGCGACACGACGGATGATCTTATCACCCTGGCCAATGGCATCACGAAGGACCCGTACCAGTACGCGCGAGAGATGGACATGCTGCTGACGACGGGTGAGCAGGTTTCCATCGCGCTGCTCGCAATGGCCTTCAAGTCGCTCGGCCAGCCGGCCATTTCCCTGACGGGGCCGATGGCGGGCATGCGCACGGACTCCGTGCACACGAAGGGCCGCATCAAGGACATCCAGCCGAAGCGCGTCCATGAGGAACTCGACAAGGGCAACATCGTCGTCGTCGCTGGTTTCCAGGGCTCGGACGAGATCGGCGATCTCGTGACGCTCGGCCGCGGTGGCTCGGACACGTCGGCTGTCGCACTGGCCGGTGCACTCAAGGCCGACAGCTGCGAGATCTACACGGACGTCGACGGCGTCTACTCGGCTGACCCGCGCATCGTCAAGAATGCGCGCAAGATGAAGGAGATCACGTATTACGAGATGCTCGAGATGGCGCGCCTCGGCGCCGGCGTCATGCAGCCGCGTTCCGTCGAGATGGGCAAGTATTTCAACATCCCGATTCACGTTCGTTCGACGTTCACGAACAAACCGGGCACGATCATTAGGGAGGATTATACAATGGAAGATAAGGATTTTGTGATCCGCGGTGTCGCACACGATGAGAAGGTAGCAAAGATTGCCGTCCTGGGCATCCCGAACACGCCGGGCATCGCCCATGAGATTTTCTCGGCTCTCGCTGAGGCCAACATCGATGTCGACATGATCGTGCAGAGCATCCGCAACATCGAGAAGAATGTCACGGACATGGTCTTCACGGTGGCGACGGATGACCTGGCGCAGGCCAAGAAGGTCGTCGACAAGGTTGCCGATAAGCTCAACGCCATCGCCGTCCTCATCGAGGAGGATGTCGCGAAAGTCTCGATTGTCGGCGCCGGCATGCTCGGTAACCCGGGCATCGCAGCGCGCATGTTCGGCGCTCTGTCGAAGGCCCAGATCAACATCGATATCATCAGCACGTCGGAGATCAGCATTTCCTGCCTCGTCAAGGGCTCGCAGCTCAAGGATGCAGTCAATGCAATCCACGACGAGTTCTTCCCGGCTAAGGCATAAGCATGAGGGAGCCGCTCTTTCGGGGGTGGCTCTTTCTTGTTGACCGCGCGCTGAGATCTTCCGATGCGCGGGGGAATCGAGATGCTGAGAAATATTGTATACGTTTTTTCGGTATATGGACATATGGGTGGAAAACGTTTATGATATACTCATTATATGGATATTGGTTTGTATGGAAGGAAGTTATTTTATGATGACGAGTATGGCGGCTTCGCATGCAGCGAGCAAGAGATTGAAGGATGCGATTTTTGGTGCGAGCGCAGCATGCCGCGAGGCAGCAGAGAAGTATGGCGCCGACAAGGTCACGAATGCGACGATGGGCGTCATGATGGACGAGGACGGCAAGTTCGCGAGCATCCCGACGATGGAGCGCGTCTTCCGCTCGCTGTCCATCGAGGATTACGCGCGCTATGCGCCAATCCCGGGGCTTCCTGAGTACCTCGACGCTGTCATTGACCTGACGTTTGCTGACCAGAAGCCGGAGGGCTACTTCGGTGCCATCGCGACGGCGGGCGGCACGGGTGCCATCCATCACGCTGTGGCCAACTATGCGGAGCGCGGCGATGAGGTCCTGACGGCCGACTGGTTCTGGGGCACCTACAACGTCATCTGCAACGAGTGCGGCTCGCATCTGACGAACTACAAGCTCTTCGATGCGGACAACAATTTCAACATCGAGGACTTCACGGCGAAGGTCGACGCGATCATGGCGAAGCAGGACAGCCTGCTGACGATCATTAACACGCCGGCCCATAACCCGACGGGCTTCAGCCTGACGGAGGAGGACTGGGACAATGTCCTCGACCTCACGAAGAAGTATGCAGCTAAGGGCAAGAAGATGAGCATCCTCGTCGACATCGCCTACATCGATTTCGCCGGCGAGAAGAACGAGACGCGCCGCTTCATGAAGAAGTTCGGCAATCTGCCGAGCAACATTCTCGTCATGTTCGCCTTCTCGATGTCGAAGGGCTACACGGCTTACGGCCAGCGCACGGGTGCACTCGTCGCTGTCTCCTCGAGCCAGGAAGTCATCACGGAGTTCAAGGAAGTCAACAAGTACACGAGCCGCGCGACGTGGTCGAACATCAACCGTGGCGCGATGACGCTGCTCGCCCGCATCCAGCAGGACAAGAGCGCGCTCGCACAGTTCGAGAAAGAGCGCGATGATTACTACAAGATGATCCAGCATCGCGGCAACCTCTTCATGGAAGAGGCGAAGGCATGCGGCCTCAATGCCCTGCCGTACAAGGGCGGCTTCTTCCTCGCCGTGCCGGCGAAGGACCCGCAGGCCGTCTGCGACAAGCTGCACGATGACCTGATCTTCGCAGTACCGCTGAAGCTCGGCGTCCGCATCGCCGCCTGCTCCGTCTCGGCCGAGAAGATGAAGGGCATCGCTCCGAAGGTCCTCAAGGCTCTGCAGGCCGTCGAAGGCTGATTTTCCCGATACGACCGAAAGGCCCGCATCCGCTTTTTGCGGCGGATGTCGGGCCTTTTTTCGCGCGCTTTTTTGTATGCGCTGAAATTTTTTTATTGATGTGTGCCGTGATTGATGTTATAGTTTAATTGTTAAGGTTTGTTAACACTGCACTACAATGCAATAGGTTCGTTTTCGTTCATGATCTAGGAGGACGCAGAAGAAGATGTTTAAGTTCAAGCAGAAGGACAGCGAGTTCTTTGACTTGTTCGTAGAAAGCGCCCAGTATTTCTACCAGGGTGCACTCATGATGGACGAAGTCATGCTGGATTACAGCAAAGCCGCTGACAAGGTGAAGGAAGTTGTTGACCTCGAGCACGCAGCCGATGCCGTAAACGATAAGATCATCGATAAGCTGAATCTGACCTTCATTACGCCGATTGACCGCGAGGATATCTACGCGCTGGCCAATGGCCTCGATGATGGTGTGGACAATCTGCAGGGGACCTTGCAGCGCATCGTGATGTACCGGACGGGCAAGGCGATGAGCGGCGCGGTCACGCTGACGAAGCTGCTTATCGAGAGCACCGAGGAGATTATCCGTGCGTTCTCGCTCTTGAAGAACATCCGCAAGAATCAGGCGCAGATCCTCGAGGCAACCCACAAGATTGGCCGCCTCGAGAGCGAGGGTGACCGCGTCTATCGCCATGAAGTCGCCTACCTCTTCGACAAAGAGAAAGATCCGATCGAGCTCATCAAGTGGAAGGACATCCTCGAGAACCTCGAGAACACGCTCGACCACTGCGAGAAGATCGCAGATATGCTCCGAGGAGTGGTAATGAAGTATGCCTGAACTCCAGCTCTTGATCTTTACAGTCATCGGGCTCGCACTGCTGTTTGACTTCATCAATGGCTTTCACGATACAGCCAATGCCATTGCAACGTCTGTCTCCACGCGAGCTCTCCATCCGAGCCACGCCATCATCATGGCGGCGTTCCTCAACTTTCTCGGTGCCATGTACAGCACGGGCGTCGCGAAGACCATCGGCGCGGACATCGTCAAGTCGGCCCAGCATGTCGACGAACACGTGATCATCGCGGCGCTCATCGGCGCGGTCGTCTGGAACCTCATTACCTGGTGGTTCGCCGTGCCGTCGAGCTCGTCGCATGCGCTCGTCGGCGGTGTCATCGGTGCGGTGCTCGTCTCCGTCGGCTCGGACGGCCTGAACTTCTACGGCATCGGCAAGATCGTGCTCTCGCTGATCGCCTCGCCAATCATCGCCATCGTGACGGGCTGTCTCGTCATGACCGTGCTCTTCCGCATCTTCGGGCGCTTCAGCCCGTCGGCCATCAACGGTAAGTTCAAGAAGATGCAGATCCTCTCGGCTGCGATGATGGCCTTCTCGCACGGCTCGAACGATGCGCAGAAGTCGATGGGTATCATCACGCTGGCCCTGCTCTCGGGCGGCTACATCGACGTCTTCGAGGTCCCGACGTACGTCAAGGTCCTCGCGGCGACGGCGATGGCCTGCGGCACGGCCGTCGGCGGCTGGCGCATCATCAAGACGATCGGCGGCAAGATCTTCAAGCTCGAGCCGATTTCGGGCTTCGCTGCTGACCTCAACTCATCGATGGTCATCTTCTCGGCAACGCTCTTGCACCTGCCTGTCTCGACGACGCACGTCGTCTCGGGCTCCATCATGGGCGTCGGCACGGCCAAGCGCGTCAATGCCGTCCGCTGGGGCGTCGCACAGCAGATGGTCACGGCCTGGGTGCTGACGATCCCGTGCACGGCCGTGATGGGCGCCGTTGCCTACCAGTTCGTACTTTGGATCTTCAAATGAGAAATATGAAACCACGTTCCCGATGTTTGGACTGACATTTGAACCGGAACATGTGCTACAATAAGAGTAACACATGTTCCGGTTTTTGTTTCAGAAAGGGTTCAAGAAGGGGGCATTGACATGTTTGTCACGATACGGAAAGAGAGGAATATCCTACCGGAAGTCATGCCGCGCGACCTCGCAGCGGATTACCAGCAGGAATACGCGAGCCGCATTGTTGCCGTCAAGCTCGACAACACGCTGCACGACCTGCAGACGCCGGTGGGCAAGTCGCGTTCTGTCGAATTTGTCGAGCTCGAGAGCGAAGAGGGCTGGATCATCTACCGGCGTACGGTCGAGTTCCTGTTGATCATGGCCGTGCATGAGCTCTATCCAGAGGCGGAAGTCGCGGCGATGTTCCGCGCCAACAACGGCCTTTACTGCGAGATCAGCGTGCCGGAAAAACCGCTGACGCCGGAGATGGTCACGGCAATCGAGCGAGAGATGCGCGCCATCGTTCAGGAAAACCGCCCCATCGTCAAGGAGGTCTTCAGCCGCGACGAAGCGGTCAAGCTCTTCAAGGAGACGAAGCAGGTCGAGAAGGCCAATCTCATCGCTTCGCTCAAGCTGCCGAACGTCAGCATCTACCGCTGCGGCGGATACTGCGACTACCTCTACGGCGCGATGATCGGCTCGACGGGCCATCTCGGCAAGTTTGCGCTTGACATTTTTGAGTCCGGCGTCCTCCTGCGCACGCCAGCCCTCAAGAGCCGCGGCGAAGTGCCGCCTTCCGTGCCGCAGCCGAAGCTCTCAGAGGTGCTGACCGAGGCGAAGAACTGGGCCGATATCCTGCGCTGCCGCTATGTCACAGACCTCAACCGGGCCATCCGCACGGGCCGCATCAGCGAGGTCATCCGCGTCTCGGAGGCCCTGCAGGAGAAGCACATCGCCGAGATTGCCGACTACATCGCCAAGCACTGCCGGAAGCTGCGCCTGATCCTCATCGCGGGGCCTTCCTCGTCGGGCAAGACGTCCTTCGCGCAGCGTCTGCGCGTGCAGATGCAGGTCATGGGGTTGCGGCCCGTATCCATCTCGCTCGACAATTACTTTGTCAACCGCGAGGAGACGCCGAAGACACCAGCAGGGGCCTACGATTACGAGTGCCTGGAGGCGCTCGACGTCGGCCTCTTCAACAAGGACATGCTCGCACTGCTCAAGGGGGAGAGCGTCGTGCTGCCGCGTTACAACTTCAAGACGGGTGAACGCGAGTGGGAGGGGCAGGAGCCGCTGACACTCGAGAAGAGCCAGCCCATCATCGTCGAGGGCATTCACGGCCTCAACGAGAAGCTCACGGCGGCCATCCCGCGTGACTACAAGTTCAAGATCTACGTCAGCGCGCTGACGCAGCTCAACATCGATGCCCATAACCGCATTCCGACGACAGATGCGCGCCTCATCCGCCGCCTCGTGCGCGACTACCAGTTCCGCGGCGCGAGCGCGCTGAAGACCCTCAAGCAGTGGCCGGATGTGCGCCAGGGGGAGGAGAAGTACATCTTCCCGTATCAGGAAGAGGCGGACGTCATGTTCAACTCCGCGATGATCTATGAGCTTGCAGCGCTGCGCCGCTACGCCGTGCCGATGCTCGAGGCCGTGACGCCGGATGTGCCGGAGTACACGAAGGCAAGGCGCCTGCTCGACTTCTGCCAGTACTTCCTCGATTTGCCCGATGAGGACGATGTGCCGAATAACTCCATCCTGCGCGAGTTCATCGGCAAGTCTGTGTTCTTCAAGGGAGAAGATCAGGTGTGAATGACAAGAAAGCTGCCCATTGTTCTGGGCAGCTTTTTGTTATCTGATATTTGATGTTGGGGGAGGGGATTATTTGATCTTGTCTACGCCCCAGGCGTGGATGCCGTGCTCGTCGCCGAGGATGGCGGGGTCGAAGGCCGGTTCCTCGTGGCCCTCTTTCTTCTGCTTGACATAGTCGAACAGGGCGATGCGCGCGTACTTGGAGAGGCGGATGACGGCGTAGAGGTTGGTCAGGCACAGGAAGCCCATGAAGAGGTCGGCGAGGTTCCAGACGAGGGAGAGCTCAGCCAGGCAGCCGAAGAAGACCATGATCACGACACCTGCGCGGAAGACGAGCAGGTATTTCCTGGTATTGCCTTCAAAGAAGGCGATGTTGATTTCTCCGTAGTAGTAGTTGCCGACGATGGAACTGAAGGCAAACATCAAAATGAGGATGGAGACAGCTGCCGGTGCCAGCGGCCCGAAGATGCTCGCGAGCGATGCCTGGGCGAGGGCGATGCCGGTGAGCTCGCCGCCGATCGTGTACTGGCCCGTCAAGAGGACGATGAAGGCTGTGGCAGAGCAGACAATCCAGGTGTCAACGTAGACGCCGAAGGCCTGGACGAGGCCCTGCTTGATCGGGTGGGTGACATCGGCCGTCGCTGCGGCATTCGGCACGGAGCCTTCACCGGCCTCGTTGGAGAACAGGCCGCGCTTGACGCCGGTGATGACAGCTGTGCCGAGTCCGCCGCCGACAGCCGCCTGCGGCGAGAAGGCATCGTGGAGGATCAGGGCGAACATCGCCGGGACTTTATCGATGTTGAGCAGGATGATGGCAAAGGCCGTCAAGAGGTAGATGCCGGCCATGATGGGTACGAGGAATTCCGTGAACTTCGCGATGCGCGACATGCCGCCGAAGATGACGAGCGCCGTCAGCACGCAGAGGAAGGCAGCGGAATAGATCGGGGCAATGCCGAAGGCCGTCTGGGCGGACAGCGCAATCGTGTTGGCCTGTACGGATACGTAGATGAGACCGAACGTCACCGAGATCAGGAAGGCGAAGAGCTTGGCTACGCCGGGCTGGCGCAGCGCATTCTTGATGTAGTAGGCTGGGCCGCCGTGGAACTTGCCGTTGCCGCGCGGCAGCTTGTAGATCTGGGCGAGCGTACTTTCGACGAAGCCCGTCGCACAGCCGAGGAAGGCGATGGCCCACATCCAGAAGACGGCGCCGGGGCCGCCCGTGACGATGGCGATCGCGACGCCTGCGATGTTGCCGACGCCGACGCGCGAAGCCGTGCTGACGCAGAAGGCCTGGAAGGAGCTTATCGCATCGCCTTCCGTCTTGTGACCGATGCCCTCCGTCAGCAGCCGGATCATCTCTGGCAGCATGCGCAGCTGTACGAACCGCGTGGAGAGCGTGAACCAGATGCCGCAGCCGACGAGCACGACGATGAGCACGTAGGACCACAGCACGTTGTTGATGGCGGAGACCACCGCATTCAATGCATCCATAAATCATACCTCACTTTTCTTGATGGATAGATAAATAAAATAAATTCTAATCCATATCATAAATATATACTTATTATAAAGAAATTTTCTACGAGAGTCAAGAAAGAACGAGAATCAGCAAGAAAAAGAGCGAAAGTGTAACAGAAGTCACGGCAGGGGAAACATGTTGCAGGTAGAATATCAAGCATAGCATTCATTCCCCCTTTTTTTATATGGATGAAACCTTGACATAACAGATCTTAACAAACGATTGCCGGGCCATTGTATATGGTATATGCGCCGTTGCATGACTGAGATACAGGAGGACTTTTTATGAGCATGTTTTTAGCCCCCATCCACTTTATGGTATACGGGAAGAATCAGCTGCAGGAGCAGCTCATCGCAGAGATCGCCAAGCGCGCTGCTGCGGAGGGCTGGGCCGAGGCGAGTGCGCTTGATGCGTACTGCAGCCGCGAGGACCGCCCGCTCGATGCGATCATCGACGTCTCGAATATACACGGCTGGCTCTCAAAGAGCATCGCGGATGTCGAGCATCGCCTGGCGGCACTCGTCACGGAGCTCTTGTTCGGCCATCCGGAGCGTCTCGCTGTACTCGAGGAGCTGGCGTACGAAGTGGGCAGGGAGCAGGCTGCGCCGGCCGATGCTGGGGCGGGCGAGCTCTTCCAGTATTTGACGACACACCTCGTCGACGGCATGCCGTGTGATGGCGTCAACATGATGCGCGACCAGACGGCCGAGACGTTCCGCTGGGATAAGACGGCGGATGTGCACAGCCACTACTGGACGGAAGTCGAAGGCAGCCCCGCCGTCTACCAGGCATTGCGCAGCAGATTCGTCGCGGGCATACTTTCTTCGACCGATTACGAAGTCAGCACGGCCGATGGGATAAGCTTCGTCCTGCAGAAGGCTTGAACGGATGAGCCGCAGCGCATGCTGCGGTTTATTGGTTTAAATGCGCGAAAATAGAGAAACTTTTTAAGAAAACTTCTTCTTTTTGCTGTATTGACGTGGAATTTGTGTTGTGTTATGGTAATCGTATCATCAGATCCCGGGTGAAACCGCGAAAAGATAGGAGGTTTTTCCATGAAGAAGATTATCAAGCGCGTATTCAAGTCCTATGCAAACGTAGAGGCTCTGGGCAAAGTCATCAGCTGGAATGCATGATTCTGCCAGATAAAGTGCATATGAAAGAATAGTACGAAATGAGACGGAGAACACGGCGTTCTTCGCCTTTTTTGTATACAATTTATCTACACAAGGTGCAAAGCGTCGAGAAATTTCACGACATCTATTGGTTTTTTCATCAAGCCTTGCTATAATGAAAGAAATAGTTTGTGTGGGGACATTGTTCCACCTGTTACAAACGGTGTTATACTTTTGGACAGTAAACAGTAAGGAGAATGTGTAAATGAAACTCGTAGTAACTGTTGTTGGTAAGGACCGCGTCGGCATCATCGCGATGGTCAGCCAGATCCTTGCCGAGAATAATGTCAACATCCTCAATATCAATCAGAATATCATGGATGGTTTCTTCAACATGGTCATGATTGCGGAGATCAGCGCGAGCAAGATCAATCTCGTAGAGCTGCAGAAGACGCTCAAGGAGAAAGGCAAGGAGATCAATGTCGACATCAAGGCACAGCATGAAGACATCTTCAATGTCATGCACAATGTCTGAGCGGCGTCACTTGTTCCGGATTGGCTTTTTATGACGTTTAGGAGGAAAAGAGCCCTGTGATAACGATAGATGATATTTTAGAAACAAACCGCATGATTACGGAAAACAAGCTCGATGTCCGCACGATCACGATGGGCATCTCGCTGCGCGACTGTGCGCATCCGAATATCGATAAGTTCTGCCAGAACGTGTACGACAAGATCACGAAGTCGGCGGAATTCCTCGTGAAGACGGGCGAGGACATCGAGACGGAGTACGGCATCCCCATCATCCACAAGCGCGTCTCGGTCACGCCGATTGCCATCGCGGCCGATGCCTGCAAGACTGACTCGTACGTGCCGGTCGCTGAGGCGATGGACCGCGCCGCCAAGGAAATCGGCATCAACTTCATCGGCGGCTTCTCGGCACTCGTCGAGAAGGGCTTCACGCACGGCGACCGCGTGCTCATCAACTCGATTCCTCAGGCCCTCGCGACGACGGACCTCGTCTGCTCCTCGGTGAACCTCGGTTCGACGAAGACGGGCATCAACATGGACTGCGTGCGCGAGATGGGCGAAGTCGTCAAGCGCACGGCAGAGCTCACGCGTGACCAGCAGGCGCTCGGCTGCGCGAAACTCGTCATCTTCTGCAACGCGCCGGGAGACAACCCGTTCATGGCGGGCGCCTTCCACGGCGTCAGTGAGGCGGATAAGGTCGTCAGCGTCGGCGTATCGGGGCCAGGCGTCGTCAAGCACGCTCTCGAGGACCTCAAGGGCGCGGACTTCACGGAGATCGCGGAGACGATCAAGCGCACGGCCTTCAAGATCACGCGCGTCGGCCAGCTTGTCGCGCGCGAGGCGTCGAAGCGCCTCGGCGTGCCGTTCGGCATCATCGACCTCTCGCTCGCACCGACGCCGGCTGTCGGCGACAGTGTCGCGCGCATCATCGAGGAGATGGGTATCGAGAGCTGCGGCGCACCGGGTACGACGGCAGCCCTCGCACTGCTCAACGACGCTGTCAAGAAGGGCGGCCTCATGGCCTCCTCGCACGTCGGCGGCCTCTCGGGTGCCTTCATCCCGGTCAGCGAGGACGAGGGCATGATCCATGCAGTCTCTGAGGGCAGCCTCTCCATCGAGAAGCTCGAGGCGATGACCTGCGTCTGCTCGGTCGGTCTCGACATGATCGCCATCGAGGGCGATACGTCGGCTGCGACGATCTCGGGCATCATCGCCGACGAGGCGGCTATCGGCATGATCAACAACAAGACGACGGCTGTCCGCGTCATCCCTGTGCCGGGCAAGAAGGTCGGCGACATGGTCGAGTTCGGCGGACTGCTCGGCTACTGCCCGATCGTGCCGGTGCGCAATCAGTACAGCTCCGAGGCCTTCATCGCGCGCGGCGGTCGCATCCCCGCACCGATCCGCAGCCTGACGAACTGATGCCAGCTGCCGGGCGCTTGTCACTTGCCAGACGCCTGGAATCTGCTATAATAGAATAAATCGTGAAACTCAGAAAGGGCTCAATTCATGGATTGGGCCCTTCCTTTTGCCATTTTTGCCATTTTGCAGAACAGGAAGTGGATTGCATGCGTGTAACGAAGAAGATACGGGAAGAGCAGCTGGCCATCCTCGAGGAGACATACCGCGGGGCAAAGCCGGAACTCATCTTCCATAACCCATTCGAGCTCCTGATTGCTGTCATCCTCTCGGCGCAGTGCACCGACAAGCGTGTCAATGTCACGACGAAGCGTCTTTTCTCGAAAGTAAAGTCGCCGGAGGACATCATGGCGATGGGCCTCGCGGCACTCGAGAATGAGATCCGTGACTGCGGGCTCTTCCGCAACAAGGCCAAGAACATCCTGGCGGCCTGCCAGATGCTGTGTGAGGACTTCGGCGGGCAGGTGCCGGACGATTTTGAAGCGCTGCAGAAGCTGCCGGGGGTCGGGCGCAAGACGGCCAATGTCGTCATGAGCGTGGCTTTCCACCATCCGGCCATTGCCGTCGACACGCATGTCTTCCGCATCGCGAACCGCCTGCAGCTCGCGACGGGCACGACGCCGCTGGCCGTAGAGCAGGGGCTCATGAAGAACATCCCGAAGGAGAAGTGGTCGGATGCGCACCACTGGCTCATCTGGCACGGCCGCAAGATCTGCAAGGCCAGGAAACCGGCCTGCGATATCTGCCCGTTAGCTGCGGTCTGCCCGAGCGCAGAGCCGCTCGCTGGCAGTACCGCCAAGACCAAGTAAAGGAGAGAGAATATGGAGTACAGGAAGGCAACATTTGCCGATGTTGAGGATATCTACCATCTCGTGAACGACTATGCGACGGACGGCGTCATGCTGGCGCGCGCACGCAATACGCTCTATGAGACGCTGCGCGACATGGTCGTCGCTGTCGATGAACAGGGCCGTGTTGTCGGTGTCGGCGGCCTCCACATCATCTGGGACCGCCTGGCAGAGATCCGCACGATGGCCGTGGCGCCCGACATGACGCGCCAGGGCATTGGCGCGGAGATTGTGCGCCGCCTCATTGAGGAAGGCGACGCGCTCGGCGTCGAGAAGTACTTCACGCTGACCTATAAGCCGGGCTTCTTCCAGAAGCTCGGGTTCCAGACCATCACGAAGGAAGAGCTGCCGCACAAGGTCTGGAAGGAGTGCATTGACTGCCCGAAGTTCCCGAACTGCGATGAGATCGCGATGGTCCGCGTCTGATTGCCGTCTGTGCGATACGCGTGATCGGGGCAATACGTGTTTGCGGGGATTGCCTTGATTGTACAATTTTGGGCGATTCTGGCGAGAATGCATTGACATTCTGTAACAAATCTGGTATGGTAGTATACATCAAGTGAAATGCAGAGAATGAGAGAAGTAATCCCATGACTTCCTTGAAGAGAGCGCTGGGCTGGTGTGACAGCGCAGGGAGAGGGGATGAAATACACTCAGGAGCAGCAGGCTGAAGAGAGTAGGCCCCGCCGGAGCGCCACCGTTACCAGAGGCTAGGATATGTCAGTATCCGAAGTGAGAGGCTTGCATCGGCAAGCAGGGTGGTACCACGGGTATATCAGCTCGTCCCTGTAGAGGGGCGGGCTTTTTCTATTCTTCGGGGGATTGTCAGGAGGAAATCATTATGATCATTGTCATGAAACCAGATGCCACGAAAGAGAACATCCAGAAAGTCGAGGAGCGCCTGCATCAGGTCGGCCTCAAGGCACATCTGTCGACCGGTGAGGACTGCACGATCATCGGCGTCATCGGCGACCGCAAGAAGATCGCCAACCTTGAGGTCAGCATGCTCGAGGGCGTCGAGAAGACGGTGCGCATCACCGAGAAATACAAGCTTGTCAGCCGTCACTTCCATCCGGAGGACACGATTGTCGATGTTGACGGCGTCAAGATCGGCGGCAAGGAAGTCGTCGTCATGGCCGGCCCGTGCTCGGTCGAGAGCATCGAGCAGCTGCGTGAGGCTGCCAAGGCTGTCAAGGCCGGCGGGGCGAAGTTCCTGCGCGGCGGTGCGTTCAAGCCGCGCACGAGCCCGTACGACTTCCAGGGGCTTGCCGAAGAAGGTCTCAAGATGCTGCGCGAGGTAGCCGATGAAGAAGGCCTCAAGGTCGTCACAGAGATTGTCGACAAGGATGACATCGAGCTCGTCGGCAAGTATGCCGATGTCTACCAGGTCGGCGCGCGCAACATGCAGAACTTCCAGCTCCTCAAAGCGCTCGGCAAGGCCAAGAAGCCGGTCATGCTCAAGCGCGGCCTCGCGGCGACCATCAGCGAATGGCTCAATGCAGCCGAGTACATCATGGCGGGCGGCAATGAGCAGGTCATCTTCTGCGAGCGCGGCATCCGCACCTACGAGACATTCACGCGCAACACGCTGGATCTCAGCGCCGTCGCGGCCATCAAGGAACTCTCGCACCTGCCGATCATCGTCGACCCGAGCCACGGCACGGGCCGTTGGGAGATGGTCCGCCCGATGGCGCGCGCCGCTGTCGCCGCTGGCTGCGACGGCCTGATTATCGAGGTGCACCCGCATCCAGAAGTCGCGCTCTCCGATGGCGATCAGAGCCTCACGCCGAAGAACTTCAATGCCCTGATGGGTGAGCTCGGCAAGATTTGCACAGTCATGGGGCGCACGTTATGAGCCGTCTGAAACTCGCCATCATCGGCGTCGGCCTCATTGGCGGCTCGCTCGGTCTCTGCCTCAAGGACAAGCTCGGCGAGGACATCTACATCACGGGGCTCTGCCGCCATCAGGCCTCGATGGACCGCGCCGTCGCGCTCGGTGCCGTCGACTATGCCTCGGCCGATATCGAGTCGGTCGTTTCCGATGCTGACATCGTCTTTTTGAGCCCTCCTGTCCTGCAGATCGTGCCGATGGTGGAAAAGATCCTGCCGTACCTCAAGAAAGGTTGCATCCTGACGGATGCGGGCAGCACGAAGGGATACATCTGGCAGCACTTGCAGAAGATCCTGCCAGATGATATCTACTACATCGCCGGCCATCCGATGACGGGCCGCGAGAAGAGCGGTGTCGATGCCGCGATGAAGGACCTCTTTGTCGGCAAGGCGTACGTCATTGTCGAGGACACGGGGGCGCCGCCCGAGGCCCATGCGAAGCTCATGAGCGTGCTCAAGTACACAGGCGCGAATTTCACGACGCTCGACATCGCCAAGCACGATCGCTGTGCTTCTGTCATCAGCCATGTGCCGCATGTCACGGCTGCTGCGCTCGTCACTCTGCTCAACCGCTCTGGCGATGACCGCGACTCCTGCATCAAGCTCATTGGCGGCGGCTTCCGCGACACGACGCGCATCGCTTCGTCGAATGCCGACATGTGGGCCGATATCTGCATGACGAACGGCGAGGCCATCGCGAGCGATCTGCGTGAATTGCAGGCCATCCTCGGCGAGGTCATCACGGCCGTCGAGCATCACGACCGCCAGGCCGTTCACGATTACTTTGCGGCTTCCAAGCAGTTGCGCGATCACCTCCTGCAGGATGCCAGCAAGAAATTCGATCCCAACTGATTTTTCTGCCCATGTGCCGGGATGGACCGCATCCCAGCGCATGGGTATTTCTCTTGCTGACATTATTGTGTTAGCATAGTATAATAAAAACAAATGCATAAGACAGAAGGTGACACACTTAATGAAAGTCGATTTAAAGGAATTAGCAGCGGCCTTTGCTCAGTCCGATGTGCGTCAAGGCTATGTCGACACCGCGGCGGGCAAAGTCATCATGATGGCAGATGACCTCGCCGAGCGCGATGCTATGCACTATGCCATGGTGATGGAAGAGGATTGGGAGCGCTATATCCCCATCCCGAATATCATGGATGAGGATGAGACGGCGATGATGCACGCGTTTGCTGCCTCACGCCCGCGCGAGGATGTAAAAGAACGTCTGTTTGAATCCTTGAAAGGGGCAGGCGCCGTGACGCGCTTCCGCCGTCAGGTTCGCCATCTCTTGCTGAAGCCTGCCTGGGAGTCCTTCAAGCAGGATTACCTGATGCAGGCCGCGCGCGACTGGTGTGAGGAGAATGCTGTCGAGTACCGGGAGCCGTGATGGCGTCCCGGTACCCGGTGCGCATAAATAAATGGTAAGTTGTGTAGAATTAGGAGGTCTTTTCTATGTCATTGATCAAGGGATTGCATCATGCGGCACTCAAGTGCAGCTGCCAGGCAGAATTCCAGGAAGCCATCCATTTCTATCGGGATGTCCTCGGGCTGCCCGTCAAGCGCAGCTGGGGGGAGGGCGATGAGGCTGGCATCATGTTTGATACAGGCGCCGGCCTCATCGAGATCTTCGCCCAGGGCGGCGAGAACCACGCGGAAGGCTCCGTGCGCCATTTCGCCCTGGCTACGGACGATCCGGACGCCTGCGTCAAGGCCGTCCGCGAGGCAGGCTATAAGATTACCGTTGAGCCGAATGATCTGACCATCCCCGCAGAGACGCCGTTCCCTGTCCGCATCGCCTTTGCTGTCGGGCCGTGCGGTGAGACCATCGAGTTCTTCAAGGAATGCTGAGGGAATGGGCGACAATGCGTATCTTTGCCGACACGGATGGCAATAGGCCTGCGCAGGGGGGCGATAAATTCCGGCAAGCGCTCTGCCTGTCTGTATTGCTGATGACCTGCCTGTACACAGGAGCATCCTCGTCAGCTGCTGCGGCACAGGCGATACAGCCGACGAGCCCTGCTCAGAATGCTGCTGCATCTGTGATAGCGGATGAGCGTGACAATGGCCTGAGCCGGGCAGTCCGCGCCCGAGCGGGCCTGAAGAACCGCATCTTTCTCAAGTACCGCGAGATGGTGGTCATCAGCGACGATCAGTACAGGATCACGCAGGCGGCCATCCGCGACAACCGCGCCCATCAGACGCCGCTCCGCACGAGTGAACTGCTCTTCAACAAGTGCATGCACGACGGGCGCTACAGCGAAGCGGCCATCACGGCTTCGCTGGCCGTGCTCGACAGCAGCACACCGGTCGACCGCGCCCGCTTCACGCTCCTGCAGGCTGAAGCATGCATCCTGCGCCAGGACGATGTTCATGCCGTCCAGCCGCTCCTGCAGCAGGCCGCCAGGGAACTCCCTGCGGAGAGCAGACATGACGTTGCCTGGCAGCAGGCAAGGGAAATGCTCGACGAGCTGCAGGCTGGTCTCTTATCTTCTTGAAGTACAGCTGCATGGTGTCGTTTCAGATGCCATGCAGCTTTTTTTGCCTTTATTGTCAACTCAGCACATAATAAATGTTGACAGTAAACGAAAAGAGGTGTATCCTGTTGACCGTAATAATTCTTACTGTTTCAGGATTGGGAGTAGTACACATGGGAAAATTTACGATTCGCGAACTGGTCCTCTGCGGCCTATTCATTGCCTTGATCACCATTGGCACACTGATTCGCATTCCAATCGGATCGGATTTCTACACACTGCAGTTTCTGTTCACCTTGCTGGCCGGATTGGTGCTCGGTGCGCGCCTCGGTGCTTTGGCCGTTGCGGCTTACGTCCTGCTTGGCCTGATTGGCGTGCCGGTCTTTGCCTCAGGCGGCGGCCCGGCTTATCTCGTGCAGCCGACCTTCGGCTATCTGCTGGGGTTTGTCGTTCAGGCATGGTTCTGCGGCCGCTGTGCACGCCGCCTGCACAAAATCTCTCTGCGCTCTTTGTTGGCCGTGAACACCGGAGGCCTTGCCATCGTCTACGCCATCGGCATTAGCTGGTTTTATGTGGTCTCGAATTACGTCATCGATGCCCCAATCGGCTTCTGGGCAGCCATCTTCTACTGCGGCATCCTGCAGGCCGGGCCGGATTTTTTGCTCTGTGCGGCGGCTGCTGGTCTCGCGTATCGCTGCTACCGTGCCGGGCTATGGCTCTCTATGTCGGCGCAGCCGGTGCGCACGGCTGCAGATGAAGCAAAGGAGGCATGATGATGGGCAAGGCTCTCTTTATCACGGGTACGGGCACGGATGTCGGCAAGACGTATGTGACGGCTCTCATCGTCAAGAAACTCCGCGAGGCCGGTCTGTCTTCCGGCTACTACAAGGCGGCACTCTCGGGCGCTGTCCCGGCTGCTGACGGGACGCTGCAGCCGGGTGATGCGCTCTACGTCAATCGTGTGGCAAAACTCGGCGAGTCGGCCGGGGATCTTGTCTCCTACGTGTATGAAGATGCCGTATCGCCGCACCTGGCTGCAAAGCTTTGCCAGCAGCCCATTGACTTCGCGCGCGTCAGGGAGGACTTCGCATGTGCGAAAGAGCGCTGTGACTATCTGACGATGGAAGGCAGCGGCGGGATCATCTGTCCGCTGCGCTGGGATGCGACGCAACACGTCGTTCTCGATGATCTCGTCAAAGAACTGGACCTTGGTGTCCTGGTCGTTGCCGATGCCGGGCTCGGCACCATCAACAGTACTGTGCTGACCATTGAGCACCTGCGCAGGCGTGAGATCCCCGTTCGAGGCGTCATATTCAACCGCTATGTGTCCGGTGATCGCATGCAGGAGGACAATGCGGCGATGATCGAGCAGCTGACTGGCGTCAAGGTGCTGGCTTGCGTGAAGGAAGGCGACCAGGATCTTGATATCGCGGACGAGGTGCTGCACCGGCTTTACCGATGAGAAGTGCAGACAATCTTGTGTTCATCAAGGAAAAGTCTGGCATTTATGTTTATACAGGGAATACGGAAATGTAAACAGATTGTGTTTTGTATACATACATGAATAGTGTTGACAAAATACATACATGGCCTTACAATAAGGCCATATCCAGTTCAGGTGAGCAGCGGAGCTCATGATTCATGCATCTGCATGAGTCATGAGCTCCTTTTTGTTGGCTGGGTATCGATTTTCTCGAGAGAATGCCGCTGTTTGGAGATTGGTTCAAAAGAAAGCGAAGTGTGAGTATGAGAATGTGGAAAAGACTATTAGGGATTTCCCTACTGGCTTCTAGCCTCCTGGTCACAGGTTGTGGCGGAGACAGCGCCATGAGCGGCAATACGAGCAATGCTTCAGGAGACACGGTGAAAGTCGGGCTGCTTCATTCCCTGAGCGGTACGATGGCCATCAGTGAGACGTCGGTGCGCGATGCCGAGAAACTTGCCATCCAGGAGATCAACGATCAGGGCGGCGTGATGGGGAAGAAGATTGAAACCATCGAGGAGGATGGTGCATCAGACCCGCAGATTTTCTCGGAGAAAGCGAAGAAGCTCTTGATGAACGATAAAGTTGCGACGATCTTCGGCTGCTGGACGAGTGCTTCGCGCAAGGCCGTGAAGCCGGTCGTCGAGGGCTCGAACGGACTGCTCTGGTATCCGATCCAGTACGAGGGCATGGAGCAGTCGAAGAACATCATGTACATGGGCGCTGCTCCGAATCAGCAGATCGTGCCGGCCATCGAGTATCTCATGAAGAATGGCAAGAAAAAGATGTTCCTCGTCGGCAGCGACTACGTATTCCCGCAGACGGCCAACCGCATCATCAAGGCACAGCTCGCTGCGCAGGGCGGCGAGGTCGTCGGTGAAGAGTACACGCCGATGGGCTACACCGATTACGCGACGATCATCAGCAAGATCAAGGCCGCTCACCCCGATGTCATCGTCAATACCCTGAACGGTGACTCCAACGTGGCGTTCTTCAAGCAGCTGAAAGATGCCGGTGTGACGGCGGAGGCCTGCCCGGTCATGTCGTTCTCGATTGCTGAAGAGGAGATCAAGGGCATCGGTGCAGAGAACATCGAGGGCGATCTCGTTTCGTGGGATTACTACCAGACGACGAAGACGCCGGCCAATGAGAAGTTCGTCGCCGCCTACAAGAAGGCGTACGGTGAAGACCGCGTCACGGATGACCCGATTGAAGCCGCTTACGATGCCGTTTATCTCTGGAAAGCAGCCGTCGAGAAGGCAGGCAGCTTTGATGTCGACAAGGTCCGCGCTGCTGCTGGCGGCATCACCTTTGATGCACCGGAAGGCACGGTCAAGATTGATGGCGACAACCAGCATCTCTACAAATACGTGCGCATCGGCAAGGTCAACAGCAAGGGACTCATCGATGAAGTATTTGCGACAGACCCGATCAAGCCGGATCCGTTCCTCAAGACGTATGACTGGGCGAAAGGCCTCAGTGATGAAGCAAAGTAAAGCGATACGGTAAGACGTGCAGGAGGCAGCAGCTTGCCTCCTGTACTTATTCCTGAAAAAGAGAGGCATTTATGGATATACTCACCATCTTGTTCAACGGTCTCAGCCTGTCTTCTATCCTGCTATTGGCAGCACTGGGACTGGCCATCACCTTTGGCCTCATGGGAATCATCAACATGGCACACGGTGAATTCATCATGGTTGGCGCCTATACGACGTATGTCGTGCAGGGCCTGCTGATGCCAGTTCTCGGCGATGGCTATTTCTTCGTTTCGATTCTCGTTTCGTTCCTCATGGCGGCTGTCTTCGGCATGGTGCTCGAGGTCGTCGTCATCCGCCGACTGTACGGGAGGCCGACCGACAGCCTGCTGGCGACCTGGGGCGTCAGCCTCATCCTGCAGCAGCTCGCGCGCAGCATCTTCGGTGCGCCGAATGTCAATGTCGTGGCACCGGCGTTCCTCGGAGGCAGCATCTCCTTCCTGGGTGTTTCGATGTCCTACAAGCGCTTGTTCATCCTGGCGCTCGTCCTGGCCTGCCTCATTGGCGTCTGGGCTTTCCTCTATCATACGGATTTCGGCCGCAAGATGCGCGCCTGCATCCAGAACCGTGACATGGCACAGTGCCTCGGCATCCGCTCCAAGCGCATTGACTGCCTGACCTTTGCCCTCGGCAGCGGCCTGGCAGGCATTGCCGGATGTGCCTTGACGCTGCTCGGCTCCATCGGCCCGACCCTGGGGCAGAACTACATCGTCGATACGTTCATGGTCGTCGTGCTCGGCGGCGTGGGCAAGCTGATCGGCTGCATCTCCGGTGCGCTGATCATCGGTGTGGCCAGCACGGTCTTTGAGTTTGGCAGCACGGCCTCGATTGCGAAAGCCGCGGTGCTGTTCCTCGTCATCCTGTTCTTGCAGAAGAAGCCGCAGGGGCTTTTCGCCCTGCGCAGCCGTTCTCTCGATGATTGAGAAAGGGGAATTGTATTTTGGGCATCAAGTATTGGTTTCGCGATAAGAAGAATCTCATCTTCCTCATCCTTGTCCTGGCACTGCTCACGATGCCGTTCGTGCTGACGCTCTTTCGGCTGACGCTGCTCGGTAAATTCCTCTGCTATGCAATCGTAGCACTGGGCATCGATCTCATCTGGGGCTATACGGGCATCCTTAGCCTAGGCCACGGCGTGTTCTTCGGCCTAGGCGCATATGCCATGGCCATGCATCTGAAGCTCGCGGCCAGCGGCAGTTCGCTGCCGGAATTCATGGTGACGGGCGGCCTTACGCAGCTGCCCGCGTTCTGGAAGCCGTTTGCATCTGCGCCGTTCGCCTTCCTGGCGGTCATCGCACTGCCCCTCCTGCTCGCCCTGCTCGTCGGTTTCTCGACCTTCAAGAACCGCATCAAGGGTGTGTATTTCTCCATCCTGTCGCAGGCACTCGCCTGGGCTTTCGTGACGATCTTTGTCGGCATGCAGACGTACACGGGCGGCAGCAACGGCATCACGGGCTTCACGACGCTCATGGGCATCCAGCTCCAGAACCCGATGAATCTCGTTTACTTCTATTATATTGCGGTCGCTCTGCTCGTCGCGACGTACGTCTTCTGCACCTGGCTCATGAGCCGCGGCATCGGCAAGATCCTCATCGCGATCCGTGATGGTGAGAACCGCACGTATTTCACGGGGTACGATTCAAGCCGCTACAAGACCTTCATCTACTGCATCTCGGCTGTCATCACGGGCATTGCCGGTGCGATGTACGTGCTCTTCGCGGGCATGATCTCGCCGAAGGAGCTCGACATCGCCTTCTCGGTCGAGATGGTCATCTGGGTTGCGGTCGGCGGACGCGGGACGCTCCTCGGCGCCGTCATCGGCGCACTGCTCGTCAATGCGATGAAGACGGGCATCAGTGAGACGGCGCCTGACATGTGGCTCTATTTCATCGGCCTGCTCTTCGTGGCCGTCGTACTGTTCATGCCGAAAGGCCTCGTTGGCGTTGTGTCTTCGCTGTACGCCAAGGCACAGCCGTATCTGCCGGATTTCCGTCTCCCGTTCCTTGGAAGACGCCGTGCCTGCAAGAGAAAGGGGATGGCATCATGATGCTTCATAGGAGCGGCAAAGAGAGCGCTTCGGATGCGCTCTTGAGCCTCAAACATATATCCGTTGAATTCGATGGCTTCAAGGCTGTCAACGATGTGACGACCACCATCGCCCCGCATGAGATCCACTTCTTCATCGGGCCGAACGGTGCGGGCAAGACGACACTGCTCGATGTCATCTGCGGCAAGACGAAGCCCTCTGCCGGCGAGGTCGATTACGCGGATGTCGGCAATATCCTGAAACTCAAGGAATTCGAGATCGTCAAGAAGGGGATCTGCCGCAAATTCCAGGTGCCGTCGACCTTCGTCAACCTCAGCGTCTACGACAACATGCGCATCGCGCTGAACCACGACAAGAGCGTGTTCGGCTCGCTGTTCATGCGCAAGCGCTACCTCGATACGAGAAAGATCTACGAGGTGCTCAACCTCGTCGGCCTCGACAAGAAGAGCAAGGAGCGCGCCAAATCGCTGTCACACGGCGAGAAGCAGTGGCTCGAGATCGCGATGCTGCTCGTCGAAGAGCCGAAACTTCTGCTGCTCGACGAGCCGGTGGCCGGTATGGGGCAGGCGGAGACCGAGAAGACGGCGCGCATCCTTGAAGAGATCAAGGACCGCTGTGCCGTCGCAGTCGTCGAGCACGACATGAACTTCGTCAAGAGCATTGCCGATGATGTGACGGTCATGCACGAGGGCTCCATCCTCACGGAAGGGACGGCAAGCGAGGTCATGCAGAACAGGAAGGTCCAGGAAGTCTATCTGGGACGAGGGGAGGAGCAGCATGCTTGATATCAAAGGGTTAACCGCGTATTACGGAGAGAGTGAGATCCTCCACAACATCGATCTCTCGGTGCCGGATGGCAAGATCATCGCGCTGGTCGGGCGCAATGGTGTGGGCAAGACGACGACGCTCAAGAGTATCATGGGGCTGGTCAAGACGCCGTCCGGCAGCATCGAGCTGTCCGGCGAAGCGCTCATGAAGAAGCCGCCGTACGAGCGGGCGCGGTGCGGCATCGGCTATGTGCCGCAGGGACGCGATATCTTTCCACAGATGACGGTGGCGGAGAACCTGCGCCTCGGCCTTGAAGTCTGCGGCGGGAAGAAACAGGACCCGTCGGAGCTCTTCCGCCTTTTCCCGATTGTCGAGAAGTTCCTGCCGCGCAAGGGCGGCGACCTCTCTGGCGGCCAGCAGCAGCAATTGGCCATTGCCCGCGCCCTCATTGCGCATCCGAAGCTCCTGCTTCTCGATGAGCCGACAGAGGGCATCCAGCCGTCCGTCATCCAGGAAATCGGCGATGCGATCCGCACCATCAACAAAGAAACTGGCCTCTCCATCCTGCTTGTCGAGCAGTATCTGGACTTTGCGCTGGAGCTGGCCGACGAATGCTATGTGATGGACAAAGGCCAGATTGTCCTGCACGTCGCGGCAGGCAAGGCGAAGAAAGACGAAATCCAGCAGTATATGCTGGCATCATGAAACAATATGGGACGTAAGGAAGGAGCCGATAGACGATGCGATTGACGCCGCAGGATATGGAAAAACTCATGCTGCATTATGCCGGCAAACTGGCAGAAGAGAGGCGGGGCAGAGGCCTTAAGCTCAATCACCCAGAAGCCGTGGCGTATATCAGCATGGAACTCATGGAGATGGCGCGCGATGGTCACACTGTCACGGAGCTCATGTCGAAGGGAAGAGAGCTCCTGACGCGTGCCGATGTCATGGAGGGTGTTCCCGAGATGATCCCGTCCGTGCAGATCGAGGCGACATTCCCCGATGGCACCAAGCTCGTGACGGTACATGAGCCCATCCAGTGAACTTCCCGATGAACGGAGAAAGAAGGTCAAGGTATGATACCAGGTGAATTCTTCTTGAAAGAGGGGGACATCGTACTCAATGCCGGACGGAGTGTCCGGGAACTCGTCGTCACGAATCTCGGCGACCGGCCGGTGCAGGTCGGCGCGCATTACCATTTCTTTGAAGTGAACCGCTGTCTGAGCTTCCCGCGCCGGGAAGCATTCGGCATGCGTCTTGATATACCGTCCGGCACTTCGGTGCGCTTCGAGCCCGGCGAGCAGAAGACAGTCGCGCTCGTCTCGTTGTGCGGCAGGAACCGCTGCCTTGGCTTCAACGGCCTGACCATGGGGCCGGCCGGCACGATGGAGCGCGATACAGCCCTGCGCGCTGCAAGAGAGCGCGGCTTTGCAGGAGCTGAGGAGAAGGACAGGGGAGCGAAGGAGGACGATGCCTGATGAGTTACAAGATCAGCCGTGAGAAGTATGCAGCGATGTATGGTCCGACGACAGGCGACAGGGTTCGCCTGGCCGATACAGACTTAGTGGCCGAGATCGAGAAGGACTGCACGAGCTACGGTGACGAAGCGAAGTTCGGCGGCGGCAAGACGCTGCGCGACGGCATGGGGCAGGCTTCGGAGATCACGAGTGACGGCGGCGCACTTGACCTCGTGCTGACAAATGCCATTGTCATGGATCCGGTGCAGGGCATCGTCAAGGCGGACATCGGCATAAAGGCGGGCCGTATCGTCGGCATCGGCAAGGCGGGCAATCCGGACATCATGGAGGGTGTGACGCCGGGCATGACGGTCGGTGCCTCGACGGAAGCCTTGGCTGCCGAAGGGCTCATCGTGACGCCGGGTGGCATCGACTCGCACATCCATTTCATCAGTCCGCAGCAGATCGAGACCGCGCTCTACAGCGGCATCACGACGATGGTCGGCGGCGGCACGGGGCCTGCCGACGGCACGAATGCCACGACGTGCACGCCGGGGCCCTGGAATCTCCGGGAGATGCTGCGCGCGGCCGATGCCTATCCGATGAACCTCGGCTTCCTCGGCAAGGGCAACTGCTCGAGCCTGCCTCCGCTCGCCGAGCAGATCGAGGCGGGCGCGATGGGGCTCAAGATCCACGAGGACTGGGGGGCGACACCGGCTGTCATCGATGCCTGCCTGCGCGTCTCGGATGCTTACGATGTCCAGACGGCCATCCACACGGATACGCTGAATGAAGCAGGCTGTGTGGAGGACACGCTCGATGCCATCGGCGGCCGGACCATCCACACCTACCATACGGAAGGAGCGGGCGGCGGCCATGCCCCCGACATCATTCGGGCGGCATGCTTTGCGAACATCCTGCCGTCCTCGACGAATCCGACGATGCCGTTCACCAAGAATACACTCGACGAACATCTCGACATGCTGATGGTCTGCCATCATCTCGACAGCCGCATCCCGGAGGATGTAGCCTTTGCCGATTCGCGCATCCGCCCTGAGACGATTGCTGCCGAAGACGTGCTCCACGATATGGGAATCTTCTCGATGATGAGCTCGGACTCACAGGCGATGGGCCGCGTCGGCGAGGTCATCGTGCGCACGTGGCAGACGGCGGACAAGATGAAGAAGGAGCGCGGCCGCCTGGCAGAGGAGTCCGGCGAGAACGACAACTTCCGCATCCTTCGTTACCTGTCGAAGTACACGATCAATCCCGCCATCACGCACGGCCTCTCGGCAGAGGTCGGTTCCATCGAGCCCGGGAAACTCGCCGACCTCGTGCTCTGGAATCCGGCCTTCTTCGGCGTGCGCCCGGAGCTCATCATCAAGGGCGGCTTCATCATTGCCTCGAAGATGGGCGACCCGAATGCGTCCATCCCGACGCCGGAGCCCGTCTTCTACCGCCCGATGTTCGGCGCCGCGGCGGGCGCACGCCATGATACCTGTATTACCTTTGTGTCAAAGGCGGCTTATGAGAATGACGTCAAGGAGCGGCTGGGGCTCATGAAGCAGGTGCGCCCTGTCTCGCATTGCCGGGACATCACGAAGAAGGACATGCACTTCAACGACAGGACACCCGAGATTACGGTCAATTCGGAGACGTATGAGGTCCGCGTCGATGGCACGAAGATCACGAGCAAGCCGGCCGAGCGGCTGCCGCTGACGCAGCTCTACCATCTGTTCTGATGCTGCTTGACAGGCGCGGTGATCTATTGCGATGGATTTGGATGAGAGAAGGGGAGATAGTATGATTCTCACACATGTATGCGGCACACTGGCGGATGCGCCATATGCCGGGAAAAAGGTCGATCCGCTGCAGCTCGATTATGCCGATGCACAGAAGCGCCTGCTGCGCCGGACGACGCGCGAGGGGCGTGACATCGCCCTGCGCCTGGAGCCGGAAGCCCAGCTGCGCGGCCTGCGAGACGGCGATGTCCTGCTCGTGGATGGGGACACGGTCGTCGCCGTCGAGATCCTGCCGACACTGTCGCTCGTGGCAAAACCGGAAGGGCTGGAGGCGATTGCCCGCTTCTGCTATGAAGTCGGCAACCGCCATGCCCCGCTCTATGCACTGGGAGGAACGGCGGTTGGCGGCCTGTCCTTTGCGGTCCTGTACGATGCGGCGATGGAAGACCTCTTAAAGAAACTGCAGGTGCCCTATGAGAAGCAGGCGGTCAAGCTCGAGGAGCGCTGCCGCCTGAAGCTCTTATCGGGCACGCATCATCATGCACATGTACATCATGGCCATAATGGCCGTGCGGCCCTTGCGGAAGGAGAGGGGCATCATGCCTGAGTCCCGCCTGCGTGCAGAGGAAGACGCCCTCTTCCTGCTGCTGGAACTCAATGACGCGCTGTTCCCCATCGGGGCGTATGCGCACTCGTACGGCCTCGAGACGTATGTGCAGCAGGGGGGCGTTCATGATGCAGCAACGGCGGGGAAATGGCTGCGGGCGTATTTTTCGGGCAGCTTTCTCTATGGAGAGCTCTTGTCCGCTCGCCTGGCCTATGAGGCTTTTGGGGAGCCGGACGGTTTGGAAAAGCTGCTGGAGCTCGAAGCGGAAGTCCGTGCCGCGCGCGTGCCGCGGGAGACGCGCGAGGCCCTGCAGAAGCTCGGGCGGCGCCTGGCCAAGAATGTCACGAAGATCGGCCTGCCGTTTGCCGCGCGTTTTGACGATTATGTGAAGGCTGCTGAGCAGTCGTGCTCGCATCCCGTCTGCTACGGCGCACTCGCGGCCGCGCTGGCCTTGCCGGAGCGCACGGCCCTGCAGCACTATCTCTACGCACAGCTATCCGCCCTGACGAATACATGTGTCAAGCTCATCCCGCTGTCCCAGACGGATGGCGCGCGTCTCGTCGCATCCTTCCGCACGTGCTACAGCGCCTACATCGACAGGGCCCTTGCGGCCGAAGCCGATGACCTCTGCCTTTCCTCACCGGGGCTCGACATCCGCGCCATGCAGCACGAAGTCCTGTACTCCCGCCTCTATATGTCCTGATCCAGAAACGCAAGTGAAAAAGAAAGAAGGTCCCTTATGTCCTATGTGAAAATTGGCGTGGCCGGTCCTGTCGGCTCTGGCAAGACCGCCCTCATAGAAGCGCTGACGCGTGAACTCTGCCCGCACTACAGCATCTGTGTCGTGACGAACGATATCTACACGAAGGAGGATGCCGAATTCCTAGTCAAGCACTCGGCCATGGACAAGGAGCGGATCCTCGGTGTGGAGACGGGCGGCTGCCCGCATACCGCAATCCGCGAGGATGCTTCGATGAATCTCGAGGCCGTGGAAGAGCTGACAAAGCGGTTCCCCGACACGCAGATCGTCTTCATCGAGAGCGGCGGCGACAACCTCTCGGCGACGTTCAGTCCGGAACTGGCCGACGCCACGATCTTTGTCATCGATGTATCAGAAGGAGACAAGATCCCGCGCAAGGGCGGTCCCGGCATCACGCGGTCCGACCTGCTCGTCATCAACAAAAAAGACCTCGCACCGTATGTCGGGGCCGACCTCGGCGTCATGGACCGCGATTCCAAGAAGATGCGCGGCTCGCGGCCGTTCCTGTTCACGAATCTCATGAAGAAAGAGGGCGTGCCTGAGATCATCGCCTGGATACGCCACAATGTCCTGCTGGAAGACAGCCAGGGGCCTCACGATGGGAAGGATGGAAGATGACACAGACCAATCCGTTCGGCAAGGTCTCGGAATTATCGCTGGTACTTGCGCCGGGCAAGATGCGCCATCTCTCCTTCACGGCCCCGTTCAAAGTCCTGCATCCCTTCCGTCAGGACGGCTTCCTGCAGATCATGGTCGTCAAGGTATCGGCAGGCCTCATGGCGGGGGACAGGCAGTCCATCACCATCGCCCTGGAACCCGGTACGAAGGCGGAATTCCTTTCGCAGTCCTACGAGAAGATCCATCAGATGGCGGAGGGCGAGGCTGTCCGCGAGGGCAGGGTCACGGTCGGCCGTGACGCGACGCTGTTCTATGTGCCGCTGCCCGTCCTGCCCTTTGCCGACTCCGCGTTCCGCAGCGCGTTCGCCATCGAGCTGGCCGACGAGACGAGCCGCTTGTTCTACTCCGACATACTGGCCTGCGGCCGCGCCGCCCGCGGGGAGCGCTTTGCCTATCGCCTCTATCGTTCCCGCGTGCACATCACATCGGGCGGCACTCCGCTCTACGCCGACAATTTCCGCTTTGCACCGCAGGAGGACGGCGCAGACTGCGAGGGCTTTACCCAGTATGAGGGATACACGCATCTCGGCAACTATGTGCTCTGCCACTTCCCCGTGCGTGAGGAAGACCTGCGCGCCTGTCTCCGGCCGATACTCGATGTGCATGACTGCCAGGCTGGCCTGACGCGCTTTGGCGAAGACGGCCTCTGCCTCAAGGTACTCGCTAACGGCAGCGAGATGCTCGTCGCGCTGCAAGCACGCATCAAGGATTTCCTGCGCCGCGCATGATGAAGGCCTGTTGGCAAGCGGATACAGATGACGTATAATAAGGAAAAAATGTATTTTGCTAGGAAAACAGGAGAGTAGATCATGGAAATGAACGATAGAGCCGAGCAGGCTGTGGCGTATAAACATGGAGATTGCAATTGTGCGCAGGCCGTGCTGCTGGCATTTGCGGATGAACTCGGAAGGCCGGAGGAAGAGCTCCGGGCGCTCGGCTCGGGCTTTGGCATGGGCATGGGCTGCACGGAGGCGACGTGCGGGGCGCTCTGCGGTGCGAGCATGGTCATGGGGCTCTGCAACAAGAGCGGCAAGCCGACGGCAGCCATCATGCGCGAGATCCTGCACGAGTTCCAGGAGAAAGCCGGTGCTACGATCTGCAAGGACCTCAAGGGAATCGAGACGGGCAGGATGCTCTGCTCCTGTGACGACTGCGTGCGCTATGCCGTGCGTGCAGCAGAGCAGCGCCTCGGATGAGATTTCCTGCTGCGGCAGATTGACAATGGGGTCGTCGGTCTGGTATACTGATGCTACAAACGAATAGCGAAGGGGAGTAACCTCTTTGGCCTGCCGTCAACAAGCATGCCGCGTGAGCGGCTGGTGGCAGCATTACACACATTGATGTAATAGGTGAGACTTTCGCATGATACCCGGTTCCCCGGATACCATGCGGAAGTCTCTTTTTGTTTATGGATACCTGGAGAAAGGAATCAATCACATGGAAATCTTATCGATGCAATTCCTCATGGCCCTCGGCACGATTGTCCTGATGGACCTGCTGCTCGGCGGCGACAATGCCGTCGTCATTGCGATGGCGGCGAACAAACTGCCGGAGAATCTGCGCAAGAAGGCAATCCTCATCGGCACGGCCGGTGCCGTCATCATCCGCCTCGTCATGACATTCGTGGCCGTATGGCTCTTGACCATCCCGTACCTGCAGGCCATCGGCGGACTGATCCTCCTGCCGATTGCCGTGAAGCTGCTCGTGCCGGAGAAGAAGGATGAGCACGTCGAGGCGTCGGACAGCCTCATGGGTGCCGTGAAGACGATCATCATCGCCGATGCTGCGATGGGCGTTGACAACGTACTGGCCATCGCCGGTGCATCGCACGGCAGCTTCATGCTCGTTGTCTTCGGCTTCCTCATCAGCATCCCGATCATCGTGGGCGGCAGCACGCTCATCGGCAAGATCATGGACCGCTTTCCCGTCGTGCTCTACGCGGGTGCAGGCCTCTTAGGCTGGACGGCTGGCTCTATGATTGCCCACGACAAGATCCTCGGCACGATGATCACGAGCGCCGTCGGCGACTGGGCAGCCATTGCCATCCAGGCCGTCCTCGCCGCAGGCGTCATCCTCATCGGTTTCTGCATGAGCCGCCGCGCCAAGAGCCAAACGGCTTGAGCCTAGAGAAAAAACCTGCCCTCACCTTGATGGTGAAGGCAGGTTTTTTATGGCCAGGCGATGCCGTCGCCGTAGAAGTCACTGGGATGATCTGCAGTCTGGACGGTCATGAGGACAGGCATATCGACCTGTGCGGCAATCCACTTCTGCAAGCGGTCGGCTTCTTCTGGGCGGAGCGGCTCTTTGACGATGACTTCGACCATGAAGCGCTTGTGGTCCACTTTGTTCTCCGTTTTTGGCTGATCCTTCTGGGGCGTTACGGATGTCAATGTGCCGCCCTGGATGGACAGGACCTCGGGGAAGAGAAGGGGGGCCTGCTGGGTGAGGAGCTCGATGGTCTGCTGGTCTGCGCTCGCGCGCTTGTAGGCCGGGTAATACTGCGCGGAGAGGTTCTTGTAGGAGACTTCCTTTTCGGAAGTGCTCTGCTTCTCGAGCCGCGCATTGATGAGGTTCTGAACTTGCTCGCGGTCGAGTTCGCGCTGCCCCTGTATGACGACGAGCTCGAGGTCTTGGAGCCTGTTGCGCGCGTGCAGTTCGTCCTGAAGGGCATCAATCTCTTTCTCGGTCAGTAGCGTGCCCACGAGATCGACGGTGAGGACGTGGTCCTTTACGGTGTAGGAGACGACGCTCGTCGTCTGGAAGTCCATGTCCTCGCTGATGAAGCTCTTGACCTGCATGTCGCGCAGATTCTCCTCGACCATCTGATAGGCGAGATAGATGCTCGGCGCCGTGATCAAGATGCCGAGAGCCGCCAGGATGATTCGCTGCCGCTGGAATTGTGAGGCTGCGACATCACCATGCGATGGGACGCCGAGGACTTTGAAGACGAGGAAGGCTGCGAGTGCGATGAAGAAGGCATTGATGAAAAAGAGGTACATCGCGCCGAGGAAGAAGGGGTAATGGCCAGATGCCAGCCCGTATCCGGCTGTGCAGAGCGGAGGCATCAGAGCGGTAGCGATGGCTACGCCGGGGATGACATTGCTCTTTTCCTGACGCGTATTGCCGACGGCCCCTGCAATGCCGCCGCACAGGGCGACGATGACATCCCAGATGGTAGGCGAGGTGCGTGCCAGAAGCTCGTCCGTCGAGTAGGCCAGCGGCGAGATGGCGAAGTAGAGGGAGGCCGTCAGGATGGCGAATCCCACCTGGAAGGCGAGCTTGATCATGGACTGACGGATGAAGTGCACATCGTATGTGGCCATGCCGTACCCGATGGCCACGATCCCACCCATGAGCGGGGAGATCAGCATGGCGCCGATGATGACGGCGACGCTGTTCATGTTCAGGCCGACACAGGCAATCATGATGGCCATGACGAGGACGATGAGATTCGTCCCCGATACCGTCGCATCCGCAAGGATGCGCTGGTTGATTTCTTGGATGGAGGCGGCGCCTCCCTTTAGATTGAATAGATCACGCCACATCATTTCATCTCACATCACCTTTCACAGGAGAGATTACGTCTCATCATTCTTCTTGTCGAATAGGTACAGATTATGCTTGCTGTTGGCAATCATGCGGATATAGCGCTCGTACTGGCGCAGGACATCGGTCAGCAGTTCCTAGCGGCGCATGTACTTGAGGCTGTAGCCGCGCTTGCCGTCGGCAAAGTAGCAGACCGGCTCGAAGTCATCTACCGTATCCATCTTCGGGAGGAGGCTGGAGGAGACGACCATCTTGGAGACGGCGTGTTCCTTGCAGCCGACACCGTAAAGGAAGTCGCGGAGACGGCCGCTCTCGACGATGAGTTCGCAGTACGGGAGCCCGTCTTCTTCACCGCTGCGGACCTGCGCCGCAATCCCGTTCTTCGCGAATTCCGCCTGCAGTCCACCAGGCCCAGTACATGATGGTCCAGCTCGTGAACCACTCTTCCTTGGTGATCTTATAGGCAAAAGTGCGGAAGGACAGCTCTACGATGTGCGTCAAGTAGTAGCCGATGTTCTCGGTAAAAGAAGGCCATGCTGAGGATGTAGATCCAGCTGAAGGAGGTGAACAGTTCCTGATTGAGGAAGGTTAGGACGGCCTTCGCGCCCTCAGGCACCACGATGCATCCCAGTGCAACTGATGCAATGATGATAAGACTCGGTATAACGGTATTTTTCTGTAAATTTGTCCGATACAATAAAAAGCCCCCTTATAAAGAAATAGACGGAGCCTGTCGGTGAACAGACTCCGCCTTGTAATCCAATATGTTTTCTCTATTATATCAGATTTACAGTTTAAATGCAAATTCCTACATCCATCGGATACACTGTACTGGTTTGATGTCTTGGTTTTTTATTCCCGATGTGATAGACTGCGGTATGAGATAGATCCAAGTGATCGTATTTTGGGAGGGTGACGATGAAAAAGGTGCGGATTACGGTGATGCGCAAGGCCTGCTATGAGGATCTCATGGCGAAGTACGAGAATCCGATGGAGGATGCCTGCGCGATGGAGGAAGGGCAGGTATTCATCGCGAATGGCTGGCAGCGGCCGGAAGGGCTCTGCGAGAGTGCGTGGGAGACGATGTCGCCGTTCGTCATGGGACTCGCGCACGGTGCGGAAGATTTCTATGAGGGATGGATGAAGAATCCCCGTTCCGCGATGATCTCGTGCAATGATGGCTTCCGCCCGGTGAGCTTCCTGCTGGAAGCATTGGATGAAGAAGCTGAGAAATGAAGGGGAAAGCAAGATGGAACCTCTTGAATGGCCGGATGGCAGGCGGCGCTGCTTCTGGGCCAATCCAAAGAATGAGCGCTACGTCCGCTATCACGATGAGGAATGGGGCAGGTCCGTGCATGATGACGGCAAGCTCTTTGAGATGCTGCTCTTAGAATGCTTCCAGGCGGGGCTCTCGTGGGAATGCGTGCTCAACAAGCGCGAGGGATTCCGGCGGGCGTTTGCCGGCTTCAATCTGGAGAGAGTCGGTGCATTTACAGAAGAGGATGTCGAGCGGCTGATGCGGGATACCGCCATCATCCGCCACCGCCGCAAGATCGAGGCGGCTGTAGGGAATGCGCGCGTCTTCAGGGATATTCAGCGGGAATGCGGCAGCTTTGACTGCTATCTCTGGCAGTGGACGGAGGGAAAGGTCGTGCACGAGTGCGGCCCGACCACCTCACCGCTATCCGATGCCTTGGCCAAAGACCTAAAGAAGCGCGGCATGAAGTTTGTCGGCTCGACTACGATCTACTCGTATCTGCAGGCCGTCGGCGTCATCGAGTCACATGAGCCCGGCTGCTTTCTTTCCGACTCCTGCCTTTCGGGAGGCGGTGCATGACGGGGAGAGAATTTTGCATGAGGATGGAGATTGCTCTCTGGGTGTGGTAGAATCTATAGGTAATCTATACAACATCATGCATTTGTGAGGGAGAATTATCATGAAGAAAATCAGTACATGCTTACTGGCACTGTTCCTGCTGGTGGCCTCGATCTCGGTCACGCAGGCGGCGGGGCTCAATGAATTGACGGAGACAAAGGTGCAGCTGGAGGACAGCCTGGATGCGGACGGCTTCGCTGCGGCCTACAACAAGATCAGTGCCTACCCGATCGCGGGCGACTTGACGAAGCGCGTGCAGGGGAACTACATCTCGTACTTTGCCGGGATCGATGCGGGCACGGTCATGATCCTCAATGCGAACCAGGCCGGGCGCCTCTCGAACATCGTCATCGCGCATCACGGTGCCATCGATGCGGCGGAGCAGGAGAAGCTGCGCGTCGTCTTTGACTGCACGCTGACGGCACTGGGACTCAAGGCCGACGAGAACAATCTCTTCTTTGCGAATCAGGCCTTCGACCGCCTCGCCCTGACGAATGACACTCTGCTGGCCGCCCGCCTGCCGCGTGAGGAGACGCAGCGCACGTGGACGTTCCTCAAGGCGGTCAATCCGGAGAAGCAGGTCACGACGATCCTGATCGAAGCCGTTGTGGACCAGAATCCATGAGCAGCATGCATAGGGGAGAGGAGAAAGATGCGATGCAGGTGGACTGGTCGCACTTCACGCTGGCCGACTTCCTGGAGCTGCGCTGGCGCCTGCTGAATGACTGGCAGGCTGTCCTTCCGGGCGGCGAGTACTTCGGCCAGGTGCGCATCGGCGATGTCTGCTACGATATCCAGATCGAGTGGCTGACTGAAGATGAGCCGGCTACAGGCGATGCATCGGGTGATAAAGCAGCGGGCAGCCCTGAGCAAGATGATGATACTGAGGAAGCGGATATCGATGACCTGGAAGACTGGAATGAACTCGGCGATAGCGTCGACGGGATGGAGCTCATGGTCACGATGAGTCCGTTTTTCCCGCATGATGAAGATGAGGCTGAACCGCCCTACGATGAACTCGTGCCCGGCATGCCCTACGACACGCAGCAAGGCGCGAGCCTCATCGACAGCCGCAGGCATTTCCTGCAGCTGACCTACGAGAGCTTCGTCGAGCTTGCCGAGCGCAGCATACTGGAGATTATCGCCCGCTTCCCGCGCCTCCAAGCCGCGGCCATGCAGCAGACCGGCTTCTGGGACCGCCATGACGCCATCCTCTGCAAGCTGCGGGAACGCGATGAGGAAGGGCGGTGAGCGCCTAAAAGATCCGCGTGCCACAGTATGAAAAAGAAAAGAGCTTGCTGCTCGACTGATGCAGCAAGCAAAAAAGCTCCTGGCATATGCCGGGAGCTTTTTGATTGGGAAAGAGTCAGTGTAAGAACAGGAGAAACAAGGATCAGGCGAAGGGGTTCTCGCTCGGGTAGAGCATGCCTTTTGGCTGATTGAAGGAGATATCGCCGACGCCGAGGTATTTGAGGATGGAGAAGATCGTCTTGCCGAAGTGGCCGAAGGCGACGGCACCGTGATGCGGGAAGCGCTTCTCGATGAGGACGTGGCGGTAGAAGCGGCCCATCTCCGGGATGGCGAAGATGCCGATGCCGCCGAAGGAATTCGTGGCAGCTGGCAGGACTTCGCCCTCGGCGATGTAGGCGCGCAGCTGGCCGTCAGCCGTGCTCTGCAGGCGGAAGAAGGTAATGTCGCCGTCGGCGATGTCACCTTCGAGCGTGCCGCGCGTGATGTCCGGCGTATTGCCGTCCTCGAGCAGGCGGTTCTGGATCAGCTGGTACTTGACGCCGCCCTTGCGGAGCTTGCAGAGCGGCGTGTTGCCGCAGTGGAAGCCCATGAAGGTATCCTGGAGCGTGTAGTCTTTCGTGCCCTTGATGTTTGCCTCGAAGAGGTCTTTCGGCACGGAGTTGTTGATGTCGAGCAGCGTGACGGCATCCTGCGAGACGCAGAGGCCGATGTACTCGGAGAGGGCACCGTAGATGTCGACTTCGCAGGCGACGGGGATGCCGCGCGAGACGAGACGGCTGTTGACATAGCACGGCTCGAAGCGGAACTCCGTCGGGAAGGCTGGCCAGCACTTGTTGGCAAACGCGACGTACTTGCGCGCGCCCTTGTGCTCTTCCATCCAGTCCATGAGCGTCAGCTCATACTGTGCCATGCGCGGCAGGAGATCCGGATACGGATTGCCGCCTTCGGTGCCGAGCTCTGCCGTCATGTCGGCGACGACGTCCTTGATGCGCGGGTCATTCTCGTGCGCACGGTAGGCGACGAGCAGATCGAGTTCAGAGTTCTCCTCAATCTCGACACCGAGGTCGTAGAGCGGCTGGATCGGGGCATTGCAGGCAAAGAAGTCCTGCGGGCGCGGGCCGAATGTGATGATCTTGAGGTCTTTGAGGCCGAGCAGCGTGCGTGCGACCGGCTGGAACTCCGCAATCATGTCGGCAAGCTCTTCTGCCGTGCCGACCGGGTACTCGGGGATGAATGCCTTGAGGTGGCGCAGGCCGAGGTTATAGGAGCAGTTGAGCATGCCGCAGTAAGCATCGCCACGGCCGTTGATGAGGTTCTTGCCCGTCTCTTCGGCAGCGGCCACATACATGATCGGGCCGTCGAATTCGCGTGCGATCAGCGTTTCCGGCGTCTCCGGGCCGAAGTTTCCGAGGAAGACGACGAGGGCATTGCAGCCAGCGTCCTTGGCTTCTTTGACCGCTGTCAGCATGTCGCGCTCGTTCTCGACCGTCTTCTTCACTTCGTAGAGGTCGCCGTATTTCTTCTCGTAGGCCGAGACGATGGCCTGGCGGCGGTTCTCCGAGAGGGAGATGATGAAGCAGTCGCGGCTGACCGAGATGATGCCGCATTTGAGATCCGGGATGTTGCTCATGTTCATGGTGAAACGCTCCTTTGATACAGATTGGGCTGCGGTGGCTCTGGGGAGTGCCCCGCGCCGTTGCTTGTCGTTTTATTGGCGTGCATGTGCACGCTCATCACGGTTATTAGAATAGCACCTCTTTTCTGGTTTGTCAATTGTTTGATTCGATTTTTATTTTATTTTTGCCAGGTTTGCAGCTGAAATGCGTTTTTCTTCCATATAAGCGCCAATATAGAGCGGCGAAATCATGAATTTGAGAGGTATAACGAATGGATATGCGAGGAAATTACACGCATCGCGATGAAATAAAAATTGAATTATCGTATTGACGAGTGGTTTTTCTTGTGCTATATTGAGTACATGAAAAGCGTTCATGTGCACGCAAAACAAAGGCGGGCACCAAGGAGGAAGGAATCATGCGTTATCTGATCGGTATTGACATCGGCACGTCGGCGACGAAGACGGTCTTGTTTGATGAACGGTGCCATGTCGTCACGTCAGCTTCTCAGGAATATCCACTCTACCAGCCGCAGAACGGCTGGGCGGAGCAGGAGCCGCTCGACTGGTACAATGCGGTGCTGGTGACGATCCGCAAGGTCGTCAAGGACTCAGGTGTTGCGCCAGAGGACATCAAGGGCATCGGCCTCTCGGGGCAGATGCATGGCCTCGTCATGCTCGACGAGAAGAACGAGGTCATCCGCCCGTCCATCATCTGGTGCGACCAGCGCACGGGCAAGGAATGCGAGGAAATCACGGAGCGCGTCGGCCGCAAGCGCCTCATCGAGATCACGGCGAATCCGGCGTTGACGGGTTTCACGGCCTCGAAGATTCTCTGGGTCCGCAACCACGAGGCGGAGAACTACCGCCGCTGCCGTCACATCCTCTTGCCGAAGGATTACATCCGCTTCCGCATGACGGGCGAGTACGCGACGGAGGTCTCCGACGCGAGCGGCATGCAGCTCCTCGATATCCCACATCGCTGCTGGTCGGATGAAGTGCTCGAGAAGCTCGAGATCGACAAGGCTCTCTTGCCGAAAGTCTATGAGTCCCCGGAAGTCACGGGCACCATCAGCAAAGAATTTTCGGAAAAGACGGGCTTGTCAGTAGATACTGTCGTTGTCGGCGGTGCCGGTGACAACGCAGCGGCAGCTGTCGGCACGGGCATCGTCTTTGACGGGCGGGCCTTCACGACAATCGGCACGAGCGGCGTCGTCTTCGCGCATACGAGCGAGCCGCGCATCGACCCGCAGGGCCGCGTGCACACCTTCTGCTGCGCCGTGCCGGGCTGCTGGCACGTCATGGGCGTCACGCAGGCGGCGGGCCTCTCGTTGCGCTGGTTCCGCGACAACCTCGCGGAAGGTTACAAAGACAAGGCCGTGCGCCTCGGCTGCGACTCCTACGACCTCATCAACCAGGATGTCGAGAAGGTGCCAATCGGCAGCCGCCGCCTGATCTACCTGCCGTACCTGATGGGCGAGCGCACGCCGCATCTCAACCCGAACTGCCGCGGTGTTTTCTTTGGCCTCTCGGCCATCCACACGAAGGCCGACATGCTGCGCGCCGTCATGGAAGGCGTCAGCTACTCGCTGCTCGACTGCTTCGACATCCTGCGCGAGATGAAGGTCAATGTCAAGGAGATGATGGCCTGCGGCGGCGGCGGCAAGAGCCGCGTCTGGCGCCAGATGCTCGCAGACATGTACGGCTGCGAAGTCAAGACGATCAAGGCGCAGGAAGGCCCAGCCCTCGGCGTTGCCATCCTCGCAGGCGTAGGCGCAGGCATCTTCCCCGATGTGCAGACAGCCTGCAAAGAGTTCATCGAGCAGGACACCTGGTGCCAGCCCGATGCCGCAGCGCATGCCTACTACGAGAAGGGTCACGCGCTCTATCAGAAGCTCTATCAGAAGCTCAAGGATTGCTACGAGGATTTGGCTGCTCTATGAGATAGATGGTGTATAGGATAAAGGAGTGTATAGAATGACGGAGGGAATCATGGATAACAAGATGGAAACTGATGCACAGAAGCGCGCAGCATGGGTTCGCAAATGCATTTACTTCGCGGCTGGCATGGCCGGCCTGCTCTTCGGCCTTGACCAAGGCGTCATCTCGGGCGCACTGCCGTTCATCAGCCAGGAATGGGGGCTCTCGAGCCAGGAACAGGAATGGGTCGTCAGCTCGATGATGGTCGGCGCTGCGACAGGTGCAATCATTGCTTCGTTCCTTGCCCGCGGCATCGGCCGCAAGAAGAGCCTGATCATCGGCGCTTCTCTGTTCATCGTCGGCTGCATCGGCTCTGGCATGGCGGCAAATGCCTCGATGCTCATCGGCTTCCGTCTGATCCTCGGCCTCTCGGTCGGCATCGCCTCCTACACGGCACCGCTGTACCTCGCGGAGATGTCGGATAAGGATGCGCGCGGCAAGGTCATCTCGGGCTATCAGCTCATGGTCACGGTCGGCATCCTGGCCGCCTTCCTCTCGGATACGGCCTTCAGCTACACGGGCGACTGGCGCATGATGCTGACGGTCATCGCCATTCCGGCCATCATCCTCATCCTGACGGTCTCGCGCCTGCCGGATAGCCCGCGCTGGCTCGCGACGAAAGGCCGCTTCGCAGAAGCCTCGAAAGTCCTCAACTCGCTGCACGCCAGTGCCAAGGTCGCAGAAGAAGAACTCGCTGATATCAAGGATGCCCTCAAGGTCAAGCAGGCTGGTTGGCATCTCTTCAAGACCAACAAGAACGTCCGCCGCGCCGTATTCCTCGGCGTACTCCTGCAGGCCATGCAGCAGTTCACAGGCTTCAATGTCATCATGTACTATTCGCCGAAGATCCTGAGCCTTGCGGGCTTCTCGAGCACGGAAGACCAGATGATCGGCACGGTCCTCAACGGTATCGTCTTCACGCTCTCCACGTTCATCGCCATCGGCATGGTCGATAAATCCGGCCGCAAGCCGGCGCTGAAGATTGGCTTTGGTGTCATGGCACTCTCGATGGCTGCTGTCGGTGTCTGCATGTCCATGCTGGAATCCGGCACGGCACCGGCTTGGGTATCGTACTTCGCTGCCGTCATGACGATGGTCAGCATTGCAGGTTTCGGCATGAGCGCAGGCCCGATTGTCTGGGTCCTCTGCTCGGAAATCCAGCCGCTCAAGAGCCGCGAGTTCGGCATTGCCTGCTCGACGATGACGAACTGGATCACCTGCGCTATCGTCGGTGCGACGTTCCTCTCGCTCGTCGATACGCTCGGCTCGGCACATACCTTCTGGCTCTACGCCTTCCTCAACGGCTTCTTCATCGTGCTGACGATGGCCTTTGTCCCGGAGACGAAGAACGTCACGCTCGAGCAGATCGAGAAGAACCTCATGTCCGGCAAGAAGCTGCGCGACATCGGCTGCTGATTGCCTGATGCGATGGGACAGATGTCCTTTTACAGCGCTGTGCCAGTCTATACAATGAATTATGTGACGATACTGTCTAGTAGATACATTCAAAGGAGAGAGATACGATGAAATCTGTAACGGAAGAAGCATTCCGTCCGTATGGGCGCGTCCTGCCGCTTGAGACGAAGGCGTTCTGCGAGGCGCTGAAGGCAATCGAGATACCGGCAGAGGGGACGGTCTACGAGCCATCTGTCGCATCGTTCGAGGCGCTGCCGCTCTTCAAGGAGCTGACGGAAAAGACGTACGGCGAGATGCCGACGGAACTCGGTCACTGCAGCGGCCACAACGAGGCCCTCAATGCGCTCGAGTATCATCGCTCGTCGGAGATCGACATCGCGGCGACGGACCTCGTGCTGATGGTTGGCCGCCAGCAGGACATCGACCCGGAGACGCTGACGTATGACACGAGCAAGGTCGAGTGCTTCTTTGTGCCGGCTGGCACAGCTGTCGAGCTCTACGCGACGACGCTCCACTTCGCTCCGTGCGGCATCGATGGCGAGGAGTTCCGCTGCGGTGTCGCCCTGCCGCGCGGCACGAATGAGGCACTCAAGAACCCCATTGCCAAAGAGGGGGAGGACCGCCTGCTGTTCGCGGTCAACAAGTGGCTGATCGCTCACGAAGAGAGTGGCCTCGATAAGGACGGCGCCTTCATCGGCCTAAAGGGCGAGAATCTCACGCTCTGATCCTCTACAGAACGGTACAGAATGGTTGAATGAACCCCGGGAAGCTGCATCGCATGGCGATGCGGCTTTTCTTTTTGTCTGGTACCATCGCCATCCATGTGTAAATCTGCTACAATAGAGGAAGTGAATTATTGGAGGAAAAAACATGGTTACCATGAAAAAGATAGCAGAACTCTGCGGTGTCTCGCGCGGGACGGTAGACCGCGCCTTGAATGGCCGCGGCAGAGTCAATGCGGAGACGGCGGCGATGATCAAGAAGATGGCGGAGCAGCTCGGCTACGAGCCGAATCCTGCGGGCAAGGCGCTGGCGGCGCGGAAGAATCACCCCGTCATCGGCGTTCTGCTGCCGTCGGAGGGCAATGCCTTCTTCAACGATGTCATTCATGGCATGGACCGCGCGGCATCTTCGTATGCCATCTACGGCCTGACCGTCCGCTACTACCCGATGAAGGGCTACGATGTCGACAAGCAGCTGCACCTTATGGAGCAGATGAAGGGGAAGGTCAATGCGCTGATCATCAGCCCCATCGACGATGTGCGCATCGCCAAGGCCATCGATGAACTCGTCGATGCGGGCATCTTCGTCGTGACGATCGTCAACGACATCAAGAGTTCCAAGCGCCACTGCTACGTCGGCAGCGATTACTTCAACGGCGGCGAGACAGCCTGCGCCTTGCTCGACGCTCTGCTCGGCGGCAAGGCGAAAGTCGGCATCGTCATGGGCAGCCGCCAGGTCCTCGGTCACTGCGAGAGGCTGGAGGGCTTCCAGCACCGCATGGAAAAGACCCCGGGCTTCTCGATCGTGGACATCATCGAGAACGGCGATGATGAGATCTGCTCGTATGAGCGGACGAAGCACCTGCTCGACGATCACCAAGACATATCGGCGATGTTCCTGCTCGCGGGCGGTGTCTACGGCGCCTGCCGCGCCATCATGCAGCTGCCGGAGCAGGAACGCCCACTGACGATTGCCTTCGATAGTGTGCCCTCGACGGTCGAGATGATGCGCAAGGGCATCGTCAAGGCCATCCTTTACCAGCATCCGACGCGCCAGGGGCGCATGGCCATCAGCATCGCCTTTGAGTATCTCGTCAACGGCAGGATGCCGGACAAGAAGAACTACATCATGAAGAACGAGATCCGGCTGCTCGAGAACCTCTGAGTCCCCGTCTCTTCTGACAGACAGGTCTGTGCTTGCGCAGGCCTGTTTTCTATTATCTTTGACATATCCGCTCTGACTTTGACAAAAACGCTTACATATGTTAATATTGAAACATGAGTTTTACATTTGTCAAAGATAAAGGCGGGGCGTCTTGCGCGCACTGCCTGTCGATAGGGGGTCTTCTTCATGCATATCTTATCCAGAAGGATCGGGCGCCTGCCCTTTGTCTTGGTGAGTATCCTGCTCTACCTTTCGGTGCCGCTCTACTATGCGGCCTGGGAGTATGAGACTGTCTCGCCGTACGTCATGGAACCGACGGGGCTCATCATGGGGCTTTTTGCCATACTCGGCAGCGGCATCCCGTTCTGCTTTGGCCATCAGATTGGCGTGCTGGACTCCCTGGAGTTCACGGCGCCGTTTGCGCTCCTCTTGCTGCTCGTCACGCTCTGGCGCTGCAACGACTGCCGCGCGAGCAGGCTGCTGCTCATCGGCCAGTGCCTGCCGCTCGTGAACCTTCTGACACTCGTCTACCTGACGGTCAGGGAGCGCGCGGTGCGTCCGGCCCGCCGCTATGCTGACCATCGGCCAGTGGAGCGCGATCAGGAGCCGGTCACTGTCCGCTGGTCTGAAGCGCATCGCCACATTGCCTGAGAAGGCTTTTGCTGAGCGCTGCGCTTGCCCGCAAAACGGACCGATGTTAAAATGAAGATGACGATTTACGCGATTTACGATGATACGATGGAAAAGAGAGGGAACGATCGTGAAATTCTGTGATAGACTGCTGCAGCTGCGCCGCGCGCGCAAGCTGACGCAGAAGGATGTGGCGGCGGCCTGCGGCATCACGCGCCAGACGTACAGCGGCTATGAGTCGGGGGAGCGCTACCCCAAGAAGAAGGAGATGTACCAGGTCCTCGCGGACTTCTTCGAGGTCGATGTCGCGTATCTCTACACGGATAGGGAGATGTTCCTCGATGCGGCGCACGAGCAGTACGGCAGCCGCGGTATGGCGCAGGCACAGGAACTCGTGAGCCAGCTGGCGGGCATGTTCGCGGGCGGCGAGCTCTCTGACCAGGACCGCGAGGCCGTCATGCGCTCGCTTGAGAAGGCCTACTGGCTGGCCAAGGAAGACAACCAGAAATACACGCCGAAGAAGTACAGGAAGTGATGGGATGGATTCGATACAGCTCTATGAGGCCGTGCGGCGCATCCAGCCGAGTGCCAGCCACGCGATGATGGCGCTCGCGCAGGAGCTCGGCATCCATGTCGAATTCGCCGATGACTACAAGGACCTGCTCGGCATGTACTTCAACCGCTGGCACCACCGCTTTATCTTCCTCAACAGCCGCCTTGACGAGGACTGGCTGCCGATGGTGCTCGCGCATGAGATTGGCCACGACCAGCTGCACCGCGAGCTCGCGAAGACGGGACTGCAGGAGTTCGAGCTCTTCCGCATGAGCAGCCGCACGGAGTACGAGGCGAACGCCTTTGCCTCGCATCTCCTGCTCAACAACGATGAGGTCTACCGCCTCGTGCGGGCGGGCGAGGATATGGAGACGATCTCGAAGCGCTTGCGCTGCAACATCAACCTCATGCTCATCAAGATGCGCGAGATGGTCGCACTCGGCTACGACCTGCGCTTGAACGACACGGCGGACAGCCAGTTCTTCAAGAAGGTCCGCGCCTGAAGCAGTATCCAGATAGAAAAAATCCTGTCCACATCGCGGCTTGCGGTGTGGACAGGATTTTTTGCTTGCTTGTCATTTCTTGCGCGGGTAGACGCCGATGGTCCATTCGTTGAGGATGGGCAGGCGCTCGCCGAGCTTGCGGCAGATGGCCGCTGCCACCATGGAGAGCCCGAGGATCGCGAAGTAGAAGAGGATCGCGACGGGGGCCGTCATGAGGTGGCCGCTCTTCTGGAGCAGCGTGGCCGCGTAGGTGATGAAGAGCGGGTGGACGAGGTAGGCGAAGTAGGAGTGGCGTCCGAGCTGGTGCAGGACAGGATTGAGCCAGGAGGGGTACTTCTGGTACGTGAAGATCGTGAAGAAGAAGACCGAGCTGGCCAGTGTGTAGAAGAGTCCCGCCGGGCTCAGCTGATGGGCCGTGTTGATGGCCTCGAGCGGCGTGTAGCCCGTCTCGACGATCAGCTGGTAGTAGTAGGCCAGGAGCCAGATGAGCGATGCCCAGAAGAACACCGTGATGGCGCGCCTGTTATCCTGCATGAAGCGTTGGAATCCCTTGATGTGCACCGCGAGATAGCCGCCGAGCACGAAGATGAAGACATAGTGCACGACCCAGTAGTTCAGGCGGTACATGAGGAACGGCTTGAGAAAGGAATGGTCGGGCAGCGCGTAGACGAATGTGTTGAACGCGACAGAGAAGCTCGACCAGTAGTCGAAGCCCAGCTGCGCGGCGAAGAGCAGGATCAGGCTGACCTTGCCCGCGCGCCGCACGATGGCAATCCAGAGCGGCATGAGCAGGTAGAACCAGATCAGGATCACGAGGAAGTAGAGCTGGTATTTCGCCGTGCCGAAGAACAGGATGCTCAGGAGGTGCAGCGGGTCGGGGAAGCCGACGCCGTAGAAGAGGCCATCGTGCAGGAGGTAGAAGGCGGACCAGACGAGGTACGGCACGAGGACCGTGCGGAAGCGCTTCTTCATGAAGGCCCTGTAATCGAGCGGTTCATCGATGTTGAGGTTGTAGAAGAGCCCGAAGGCCGAGATGAAGAAGAAAATGGGCACGCTGAAGCGCGAGGCCACCTCCAGCAGGGCAATCAGATGGATGTTGGCCGTCTGGTTCATGAGGTACTGCGAACCGACGTGGATGGCGATGACACCCATCATCGCGATGCCGCGGATGTATTCGATGGCAGGCAGGCGTGGCTTCCTCTTTTTCGCGGGGGCCGCTGCCCGGGATTCTTGCTCAGTCAAAAGAAAAACTCCTTACTTCTTGTGTTGCGGGCTGAACTGGCTTTGTCAGCTTGTTCAGTCGCTGAGGATGAAGTCGATGTGGACGTTGGCCGTCAGAGAGAGGCTGCCCGGCGCGATCGGCGTGGCGGCATCCTTGGCAACGGCCATGAGCATGTTGCCACCGAAGCGGCGCGTCTCGATGTAGCCCGTGCTCTCGCTGACATTCTGGATGCCGACGATGCGCTTGCCGAGGCCCTTGGCGATGATGTCCGCTTTGTCGCGCGCATCCTGGACGGCGTTCAGCAGGGCGACCTTGCGGACAGCCTTCGTGTCGCTTGCTGAGAAGTCGAGCGAGTTGATCTCATTGGCACCGTTGCTCAGGGCTGCGTCGATGACCTTGCCCGTCAGCTTGATGTCGCGCACGACGACGATGACAGAGTTGTTGACCGTGTAGCCCGTGACTTCATTGCGGTGGTCCTTATCCGTGCTGTAGTTCGGGTAGAAGGAGTAGTTGCGCGTCTGGATGTCCTTCTCTGCGATGCCGAGGCCGCGGACAGCTGCCTGGATTTGGTTCGATACCCAGGCGTTGTCGTTCTGCGCCTTGGCTGCATCCTTGCCCTGCGTCGTCACGCCAATCGTGACGGTCGCCATGTCCGGCGCCGCCGTGCCCGTGCCCTGGCCGTCGACCGAGAGCGTCGGGCGCGGCGTTTCCTGCTGCGGTGCGGCAAAGGCTGCGCTGCAGCTCATCAGGAAGAGCGCGCAGACGAGCGTGAGGATGTGAACTGTCTTTTTCATGGTGAAACCTCCAATCATTTGGTAAAGATGGCTCTATTCTAGCACATTTTCCACGCTGGCGCATGAAAATTCGCGGGAATGTCCGTGAATCGTGGACAGCAGCGGCGCGGAGGAGCGTGTGCTTTCTGTTTTTTTCGCAAATAGCGGCAGGATTATCGGGGCAGAGGGGAGAATATAGAATATAGAAAGTAAGGTAAATGCATGTGATGTGTATAATGTATTATAGATGAGAATTTCAGATAGGAGATGCTTTATCATGATGGCGTTGAATTTCCAGGCGGCCAAGCACAAGAAGATGATCATGGAGCGCACGAAGAACTGCACCGTGCGACTCGGCGATGTCAGCAAGCTCTATCCGGAGGGCTCCATTGTCTGGATCACCTCGGGCAAGAAGGGCGAGCCGAAGCACCGCATCTACACGGCCTACCTCGACAAGGTCCGCGTCAAGACGATGGGCACGCTGACGAGCGCCGACCTCGGCCACCAGAACCCCGAGATCAATTCGCGCGAAGAGCTCATCGCCGACTTCGAGCGCATCTACAAGCGCCGCATCCTCATGGAGGATACGGTGACGGTCATCTACTTCTCCGAGGTGCACAACGATCTCAACGATGAGAAGGACGACTCGGCGGAGTGACTTTTGGGCAGAACGAAAGGGATGGGCGGGGATTTTCCCCGTCCAAAACTTTTTTTCGAAAAGGTGTTGACAATGTGCGGCATCGTCCGTATAATAATACATGTCGCTGAAACACAGCGGCACAAAAGAAGAACGGCCCGGTAGTTTAGTTGGTTAGAATGCCGCCCTGTCACGGCGGAGGTCATGGGTTCAAGTCCCATTCGGGTCGCCATTCATGCGGAAATAGCTCAGTGGTAGAGCACCACCTTGCCAAGGTGGGGGTCGCGAGTTCGAGCCTCGTTTTCCGCTCCATTTTCCGGCGACATAGCCAAGTGGTAAGGCCGAGGTCTGCAAAACCTCTATCCCCAGTTCGATTCTGGGTGTCGCCTCCAATTTCATATCATGCGGAAATAGCTCAGTGGTAGAGCACCACCTTGCCAAGGTGGGGGTCGCGAGTTCGAGCCTCGTTTTCCGCTCCATTTTATTTTGGCGACATAGCCAAGTGGTAAGGCCGAGGTCTGCAAAACCTTTATCCCCAGTTCGATTCTGGGTGTCGCCTCCAAGATGAAATGCAGCCTGGAAGGTTTCCTTCCAGGCTTTTTGTTTATGTCATATTCATGTATCAAGATAGGAGTGTCACTGCATGGCCAATGAACCATCCCGCATCACGGACAATCTGCTCAACATCTTCAATTATTCCTTCGTGGAGACTGTTCCCTACGAGTTCTTCAAGCCGCGCCCGGAGCGCGACATCGCGGTCAAGCTCGTGGACAAGGAATACCATTGCGCGGGCTGTGGCAAGGTCACGCATGTCGATTACCAGGAGCGCCCGTTGACGTATTTCTCGAAGGGAAAGCTCAAAGAGCAGCGCGCAATCTACGAGAAGCTCGGCAAGCGCTTCCCGACCATGGAGGAAATCGCGGAAGGACGGCCGTTCACGAACGAGGCCATCGGCTACTGCCGCGACTGTGCGGAGAAGGAGATCCTGCACGACGATGCGGCCGGTCAGCGCGTCTGCAACCTCGCACTGCAGCTCCACGGCGAGGATGAGCTCGTCGTTGCGAAGGCGCGCGCCGCGATGGAAGAGGCGCTGAAGAAGTGGCTCGCGGGCATCGAGAGCGCCGATGAATTCCTCCAGTACGGCCTCGGAGACTTCAACGCCGTCCGCGACCTCATCTGCGCCGTCATGCTGCAGGACACGTCTGCCGAGGAAGCGCTGCTCGCCGCCTACGGGGATACGGTCGCAGTCATTAAGGGCGAGGTCACTGCCCTGCTCGCCTCCCTGCCGGACACGTGGCAGGCGTATGCCGCTCGCTCGACGGGCGTCTACGAGTCCATGAACGACAAGATGTACCACGAGTACACGGTCATCTTCCCGAAGCCGGGCATGATTCCCGAGGATTACTACATCTACCGCAGCATCGAGAAGAGCCGCGTGCGGATGTTCCTCGACCAGCCGCGTATCGAGTCGCTCGAGGAGCTCTTGACGGAAGTCGGCTTCCACGGCGAGTGGATCGACCTCGTGAATCAGCGCTTGCAGGAACTCGTGCAGCGCGCCTGAGGCGTTCTCCGCTCCACAGACTTTTCGGGATGGAGGAGAAGGAGAGGATCGTCTGCAAAGATGGGGGAATCACAATGGAATTTCGGCAGTTGGAATATTTTTGTACGATCAGTGAGCTGGAGAACTTCACGCGCACGGCGAAGGTGCTGCACGTCTCGCAGCCTTCCGTCACGAAGGCCATCAAGGCCCTCGAGGCGGAGCTCGGGCTCACGCTGATCGACCGGAGCCAGAAGCACGTCACGCTGACGGATGCGGGCCGCGCCTTCCTGATCCACGCGCGGCGCATCATGCAGGACGCGGAGATCGCGAAGCAGGACATGATGCGCTTCTGCGTCGGCAGTGCGGGCACGGTCCACTTCGGCGTGCCGCCGATGTTCGAGGCGTATCTCTTCCCGGAGTTCTTCAAGGAGTTCCGCGAGGCGTTCCCGAATACACTGCTCGATGTGCAGGAATTCGGCGACTCCGATGAGGTGCGCGAGCACGTGGAGATCGGCGATCTCGACTTCGGCGTGATCTTCGGCAAGCCGGAAACGTCCTTTGCCAATGAGTTGCTCATCATGCACGATGCGATGAGCCTCTGCCTGCCGCAGGGCCATCCGCTCGCGGAGAAGGAAGAAGTCGCCTTCGAGAGCCTGCGGCGCGAGCGCTTCATCCTGCAGCAGCCGCGCACGTACCAGTACCGGGCCATCTTCGCGCGTTGCATCGAGGCAGGCTTCACGCCGGACGTCATGCTGACGACGATGCAGCTCAAGACGATCAAGCAGCTCGTGGCCAACGGCACGGGCATCTCCATCCTGCCGGACTTCGTGCTCAAGGGGGAGCAGTCGTTCGTCAGACGGCCGCTCACGCCGCGCCTGACGGCGCGCACGGCGCTCTACTGGAGCAGCCACAAGGTATTCTCCTCGCTCGACAAGGATTTTCTGACGTTCATGAAGCAGTATGTAGCGGCGGGCAAGTTCCAGGCCCCGGTGCCGCAGACAGGCAGGTGTGACGATTGCAGCTAAAACGCCTTGAGGCATATGGATTCAAGTCCTTTGCCGATAAGATCACGATTGAATTCGACCACGGCATCACGGCGATTGTCGGCCCCAACGGCAGCGGCAAGAGCAACATCACGGATGCCGTGCGCTGGGTGCTCGGCGAGCAGAACATCCGCAACCTGCGCGGCACGCGCTCGGAAGACATCATCTTCGCGGGCTCGGCGCAGAGGCGCCCGCTCAACATTGCGGAAGTCTCGCTGATCTTCGACAACGACGGCACGCTGCCCGTCGATTTCCGCGAGGTGGCGGTGACGCGCCGCCTCTACCGCAGTGGCGAGAGCGAGTACTTCATCAACCGCTCGCGCTGCCGCCTCAAGGATATCTACCAGCTCTTCGCCGACACGGGCATCGGCCACGACGGCATGAGCATCATCGGCCAGAACCGCATGGAGGATATCCTGAACAGCCGTCCGGAGGATCGCCGCGCCTTCTTCGAGGAGACGGCGGGCATCACGAAGTTCCGCGACCGCAAGCGCGAGACGGTGAGGAAGCTCACGGATACCGAGAACAACCTGCTGCGCGTGCAGGACATCATGCAGGAGATCGAGACGCAGCTCGAGCCGCTCGCGCGCCATGCGGAGAAGACGCGCCAGTACAATGCCCTGCACGAGGAGTACCGCCGCTGCCAGCTCACGAAGTTCGCGCGCAGCGCAAAGCGCGAAGCGGAGCGCAAAGCCGCCAACGAGGAGAAGCTCGGGAAGGCCCGCGACGAGGCGCTTGCCCTCGAGACGGCGGCCAAACAGGCGGGAGCAGCGCGCGAGGCCCTGCAGAAGGAGATCCTCGAGCTCGAGCAGCGCATGAAAGACGGTGCGGAAGCGAGCGAGAAGCTGCGCCAGAAGCTTGAGGCTGCCAGCCGCGAGATTGCAACGCTCGAGGAGCGCCAGGGCCAGAGCGGTGCGGCGAGGGAGCGCATCCAGTCGCGGCGCGCGGAGCTGCAGGAAGCCCTCGTTCAGTCGGTCCGCGAGATCGGCCGTCTCTCGGGTGAAGCCGCTGAGAAGAAGAGGAAGCTAGGCGAGGCTGAGGCGAGGGAGAAGAGCCAGCAGGAGCGCGCGGCAAAGATTGCGGCCATCGTCGCAGAGCGCAAGAAGGCTGCCGAAGCATCCGGCAAGCAGCGCGAGGCGAAGCAGGAAGAGCTCTCCGCGGCCAAGCAGGCGCTCGCCATCCTCGACCGCGATATCGAAGCGGGCAGCGAGGGGCAGGCGGAGCGCCAGGCGGCCATCGCCGCGGCACAGCGGAAGCAGTCCACCCTGCGCGTGCAGCAGTCGGAGATGACGGCCGCGCTCGCCAAGAAGGAAAGCGAGCTTCAGGCAGCCGTCAAGGCGCAGCAGGCCGCGCGCCATGCGCAGCAGCAGGCGCAGGCAAAGCAGTCGGCTCTTCGCGAAGAGCAAGAGAATCGCGTGCAGCGCGCGAGCAGCTTGCAGGAGAAGATCGACTTCCTGCAGCACATGCAGGAGGAATACGAGGGCTTCGGCAAGGCGCCGAAGGCCGTGCTGCAGAGCCAGGAGCCCTGGCATGAGGGCATCTCTGGCGCTATCGCGGAGCTCCTGACGATCCCGCAGCCCTACATGACGGCCATCGAGGTCGCCCTGGGCGGCAACCAGCAGAACATCGTGACGCAGGACACGGAGACGGCTAAGGCAGCCATCGCCTTCCTCAAGCGCAAGCACCTCGGCCGCGTGACCTTCCTGCCGCTCTCGACGCTCTCCGTGCAGTATCCGAAGGAGCGCGAGAAGGAGGCCGAGAACGGCGAGGGCGCAATCGGCTGGGCCAATGAGCTCGTCGAGATCGACGATTCCTGCCGCAAGGCGGCCGACTTCCTGCTCGCTCGCATCCTCGTCGTCGACACGCTCGACCACGCGCTCGCCCTCGCCAAGAAGCAGGACTACCGCCTGCGCATCGTGACGCTGACGGGCGAATTCCTCGCGCCGGGCGGTTCGCTGTCGGGCGGCGGCCGCGCGCGCAAAGAGGCGAGCTTCCTCAATCGCAGCGGCGAAATCGAGGCTCTGCGCGAGAAGCTCATCGCCTGCCAGCAGGAGCTCGATGATGGGAAACAGGCCGTCAGAAAAGCCGCCGCGCGTGCAGCCGAGGCGGAGAAGGGCCAGGCAGACGCACTTGCCTTCGTGCAGCAGAAGAGCGTCGAACGCGCGGAACTGCGCGTGAGCCTTGAGCGGCTGCAGGAGAACTTCGCTGCGCAGGAGCAGTCCGTGCAGGAACTCCTCGCGGCTGACGCCGAGCGCCAGGCGACCTTTGCCGAGAACCAGAACAAGCGCGTCCTGCAGGCGCGCTCGGTCAAGGCGCTGGCAGACGCGCTCGAAGCGGCGAAGAAAGAGGCCGAGGAGAGCCGCCTCGACCTCGAGGATGCCGAGCAAGACGCCGTGGCTCTTGGCAAGTGCATGCAGGAAGAAGCCCTGCAGCGCGCCGTGCTCGAGCAGGAGTGGAAGCGCAGTGCCGAGCAGATGGCGCTCTACCGCCAGGAGAAGCAGCGCGGCGAACAGTCGCTCGCGGAGCTCGAGCAGGAAGAGCAGCAGCTCGAGGCGCGCGCTGAGGAAAGCCAGAAGCGCCTGCAGGAGCTCGAGCATACCTCGCAGGACTGGCAGGATTCCTTCGATGCAGCGCAGAAGGCGCAGCGCGGGCTCTATGGCATGCGCATGGAGAAGATGGCCGCAGGCCAGGAGCTCGAGGCTAAGGGGCGCGAGCTTGCGCGCAGGCGCAGCCGGAAGCAGGAGGAGGTCCACCAGCTCGACGTGCTGGCCGCCAAGATCCAGATGGCCCTGCAGGATAGCCAGCAGGCCATCCTGCGTGAATTCGGCCTGACGCCGGAGCGCGCCCTAGAAGAGGCGCTCGATATCGAGCCGCAGGAACTGCGCAGCCGCATGCAGTCCCTGAAGAAAGAGATGGACGCTCTCGGCCCGGTCAACCCCAATGCCGTCGAGGAGTACGAGAACCTGCAGAAGCGTCACGACTTCATGAAGAAGCAGTCGGCCGACCTCGTCGAGGCCAAGGAGAATCTCGGCCGCATTCTCGCGGAGATGGACGAGGCCATGACGAAGCAGTTCCAGTCGGCCTTTTCAGACATCCAGCGCTACTTCGGCGAGATCTTCGTGCGCCTCTTCGGCGGCGGCAAGGCAGAGCTCAAGATGCTCGACGAGAAGGACGTGCTCCACACGGGCATCGACATCCTCGTGACCCTGCCGCAGAAGAAGCGCCAGAGCCTCGCCGCGCTCTCGGGCGGCGAGCGCGCGCTGACTGTCATTGCCCTGCTCTTCGCCTTCCTGCGCTACCGGCCGTCGCCCTTCTCGGTGCTCGACGAGATCGACGCGCCGCTCGACGAGGCGAATGTCATGCGCTTCGGCCGCTTCCTGCGGGAATTCGCGGAGCAGACGCAGTTCATTGTCGTCACGCACCGCAAGGGGACGATGGAGGTTGCCGACACGATGTACGGCGTGACCGTCGAGGAGACGGGCGTCTCGCGGCTGCTGTCCGTGCGGCTCGATGAGCTCGACACTGCCTCCCTCGAGAAGTGAGGCAGCCCGTCAACAGGAATCATGAATCATAGATCATAGAGATAGGAGGAATCATCATGGGATTTTTTGACCGCCTCAAGAAGGGGCTCAACAAGACCCGCGAGAACCTGACCAACAAGATCGAGAAGATCATCATTGGCTATGCCGACATCGACGAGGACCTGCTCGACGAGCTTGAGGAGACGCTCATCATGGCGGATGTCGGCGTCAAGACGACCGACAAGCTCATGACAGCTGTGCGCAAGGGCATCAAGAAGAAGGAAATCAACACGCCGGAGGACCTCAAGCCCTTCCTGCAGAATGAGATCGTCAAGATTCTGACAGCCGGCGAGGACACGACGCGCATCGCCGAGCAGGGCCCGACCGTCCTGCTCGTCATCGGCGTCAATGGCGCGGGCAAGACGACGACGATCGGCAAGCTGGCGGCCTACTATAAGGGGCAGGGCAAGTCCGTGCTGCTCGCCGCGGCCGACACCTTCCGCGCGGCGGCCATCGACCAGCTCGAGGTCTGGGGCCAGCGCACGGGCGTGCCCGTCATCAAGCACGAAGAGGGCTCTGACCCGGCGGCCGTCGCCTTCGACGCCGTCAAGGCAGCTGTCGCGCGCAAGGTCGACATGCTGATCATCGACACGGCAGGCCGCCTGCAGACGAAGTCGAACCTCATGCAGGAGCTCGAGAAAATCAACCGCGTCATCGGCCGCGAGATCCCGGGCGCGCCGCATGAGACACTGCTTGTCCTCGATGCGACGACGGGCCAGAACGCCATCAGCCAGGCCGAGCTCTTCACGAAGGCCGCACCTATCACGGGCGTCGTGCTAACGAAGCTCGATGGCACGGCCAAGGGCGGCGTCGTCATCGGCATCAAGAGCCAGCTCTCCATGCCGGTCAAGTGGATCGGCGTCGGCGAGGGCGTCGAGGACCTGCGCCCGTTCAACGCCGAGGACTTTGCCAAGGCGCTCTTCGGGAATTGAGCACTACGAAACATCACAGAGATAAAAAGCGAGGCCACATGCTGTGCATGTGACCTCGCTTTTTGTTGTTTGGCTGATGGGTGGGTCAAGGGAAATCAGTAGCTTCCGCACCCATCCGCAAAGCTGATGTCGGCGGCAGCAGCTTGATGGCTGAAGCTGGCTGGAAGCTTGAAGCAACGCCGGAAAATCCGTGGGCAGAATAGCCCGCCTCAGTTGCATGCTGATGACGGACTATTATCTATAAGTGAGCGGAAACTGGGGAGTGAAAGATAGGCTAGCCAATTGATGGCTAGCCTATCTTTCGGTTGATTTGCTATTTTAGGAAAGCCAATCAGAACTTCAGCTTGGCGAAGCGTGCGACGGCGCGCTCCGTGTTCTCGCGGCTGCCGAAGGCCGTGAGGCGGAAGTAGCCTTCGCCGCACGGACCGAAGCCTGCGCCCGGCGTGCCGACGATGTTGACTTCGTGCAGGAGCTTGTCGAAGAAGTCCCACGAGCTCATGTTGTCCGGCGTCTTGAGCCAGATGTACGGGGCATTGACGCCGCCGTAGGCCTTGATGCCGACTGCCTTGAGGCCCTCGCGGATGATGCGGGCGTTTTCCATGTAATAGGAAATGAGTTCTTTGACCTGCTTCTTGCCCTCTTCCGTGTAGATGGCAGCAGCGCCGCGCTGCACGATGTAAGCCGTGCCGTTGAACTTCGTCGTGTGACGGCGGTTCCAGAGCTTGTTGAACGGCACGCGCGAGCCATCTGCTGCGCGGCCCGTGACCGTCTTCGGGACAATCGTGTAGCCGCAGCGCGTGCCCGTGAAGCCCGCCGTCTTGGAGAAGGAGCGGAACTCGATGGCGACGTCCTTGGCGCCCGGGATCTCGTAGATGGAGCGCGGTACATCGTCTTCCGTGATGTAGGCGGCATAAGCGGCATCGAAGAGGATGACGGCGTCATTTTCCTTGGCGTAGTTGACCCACTTCGTCAGCTCGGCGCGCGAGAGCGTCGTGCCCGTCGGGTTGTTCGGGCAGCAGAGGTAGATCATGTCGACTTTTTCCGTCGGCAGCGACGGCGCGAAGTTGTTCTCGGCCGTGCAGGGCAGGTAGACGACGCCCTCGAAGTGGCCGTCCTCCTGCAGCGTGCCCGTGCGGCCGGCCATGACATTCGTGTCGAGGTAGACCGGGTATACCGGGTCCGTGATGGCGACCTTGTTGGCCGTGCCGAAGATCTCCTGGATGTTGCCGCAGTCGCTCTTGGAGCCGTCGCTGACGAAGATCTCGTCCGGCGCGATCTCGATGCCGCGGTCCGTGTAGTTGTTCTTGATGATGGCTTCCGTCAGGAAGGAGTAGCCCTGTTCCGGGCCGTAGCCGTGGAACGTCTCAGCCTTCGCCTGATCGTCGACCGCCTTGTGCATGGCCTCGATGCAGACCTGCGGCAGCGGCTGCGTGACATCGCCGATGCCGAGGCGGATGATGTCGGCATCCGGGTTCGCTTCCTTGTAGGCGGCGACACGGCGCGCAATCTCCGCGAAGAGATAGCTGCCCGGCAGCTTCAGATAGTTATCATTAATGGTAGCCATAGAATGAAATCCTCCTCATAGAATTATTATCAATATAACTTTTTAGCATATTATACCACAACATTATGCATATGGCTATATAAAATCAACATTCTTAATGGGAAATATCGCTCTGACCTGTTGTGTGATTCATTTCGAGCATGACGATAATTCTATGTGTGCATGATGTTGCTCATCTCTGAAGAAGGGATCCTTTGCAATGAACCTGATTTAGTAAAAGATAAGTGACATATATCATTAAAATATTTTATGATAAATAGTATTTACTTATTCTTTTCTTTTATTGTATAATAAAGCATAGATTCTTGGATACATCGCTTTGCTGCTCGCACAGCTCTCCTTATCTGTTCGACCTGCATCATACGGTCCTTCTATCGGATTCATGAATTTTATGGATGAAACGCATTCTTCGGCAGGATTTTGAACAGATTGCGCGAAAATAAGAGGAAAAAGGGAATTGTTTCTCTTTGATTACGCGCAGTGTGCAGAAAGGAGGGGTGGCACGGCGAATCTAAGAAATCGGATTTCTGTCTTTATCTATAGGAAGGGGAGTTTCACTTGGAAATGTTGCTTGGTCTCATCGTACTGCTGGCCTGCCTTGTCTTTGGCGTGCGTCACGGCGGTATTGGTCTGGCTGTCATCAGCGGCATCGGCCTCGTCATCTTCACATTCGTCTTTGGCTATAAGCCCGGCACGCCGCCGATCGGCGTCATGCTCACGATCCTCGCGGTCGTCACCTGCGCCGGCTTCCTGCAGACGTCGGGCGGCCTCACGGTCATGCTCAAGTATGCAGAGAAGTTCCTGCGCAACAACCCGAAGCAGGTCACGATCCTCGCTCCGCTGACGACCTGGTTCCTCACGGTCCTCTGCGGCACGGGTCACGTCGTCTACACGATGTTCCCGATCATCTATGATATCGCCATCAAGCAGAATATCCGCCCGGAGCGCCCGATGGCTGTCGCTTCGGTCGCTTCGCAGATGGGTATCTGCGCTTCGCCTGTCTCGGTTGCCGTCGTCTCGATTGTCGGCTTCATGGCTGCAGCAGGCTATGAGTACACGGTCCTCCAGATTCTCGCCGTCTCGATCCCGGCTACGTTCACGGGCGTCTTCTGCGCCGCTCTCTGGTCTTACCGCCGCGGCAAAGACCTCGACAAGGATCCGCGCTTCCAGGAGTTCATCAAGGACCCGGAGAACAAGGAATACGTCTACGGTGACTCGGAGACGCTGCAGGGCAAGGAACTGCCGAAATCGTACTACCATGCGATGTACATCTTCTTCCTCGGCATCCTCGTCATCGCCTGCCTCGGCAACTTCCCGCAGCTTCTGCCGCACTTCCCGAACGCGAAGGGCGTCATGAAGGCAATCTCGATGACGGACGTCATCCAGATGGTCATGCTCTTCGTTGCCGCCATGATCCTGGTCTTCTGCAAGATCAAGGCGAAGGATGTCGGCAACAGCCAGGTATTCCGCTCTGGTATCGTTGCACTCGTCTCGGTCTATGGCGTCGCCTGGATGGCCGACACGTATTTCGCAAACCACATGACCATCCTCAAGCAGTGGCTCGGTGCCGCTGTCCAGGCATATCCGTGGGCTTATGCGATCTTCGCGTTCCTGACGTCGAAGCTCGTTAACTCGCAGGCTGCGGCCATCGCGATCGTCATGCCGCTGGCACTCAATGTCGGCATGGATCCTGTGCTGATCATGTCCTTCATCTCGGCCTGCTACGGCTACTTCTTCCTGCCGACGTACCCGTCTGACCTCGCCTGCATCGGTTTTGACCGCTCGGGCACGACGCGCATCGGCAAGTACATCCTCAATCACAGCTTCATGATCCCGGGCCTCATCGGCGTCTTCACGGGCTGCTGCGCTGGCTTTGTCATGGCGCATATCGTCATGTAACATACCTTGCGTATGGAGCGGTTTCCTCCGGGAAACCGCTTTTTCATTATCTGCTGATTGCATTATTTTCAGAAAGGAAGCATTGCTATGGAGAAATTCAAGATTGCAGTCATCGCCGGCGACGGCATCGGTCCTGAGGTCATCGCGGAGGGCAAGAAGGTCCTCTCTGGCATCGCAGCCCTCGACGGCACGTTCGCTGTCGAGTTCACGGACTTCCCCTGGGGCTGTGAGTACTACTTGAAGACGGGCGAGATGATGCCGGAGGACGGCCTCGATACGCTCAAGGCGTTCGATGCAATCTACCTCGGTGCTGTCGGCTATCCGGGCGTTCCAGACAATGTCTCGCTGGGGCAGTTGCTCTTGAAGATCCGCCGCGGCTTCGATGAATACGTCAACCTGCGCCCCGTCAAGCTGCTCGAGGGCGCACCGTGTCCGCTCGCCGGTGTCAAGCGCGAGGACATCGACATGGTCGTCATCCGCGAGAACAGCGAGGGCGAGTACGCCGATGTCGGTGCGCGCCTCTATCCGGGCACACCGCAGGAAATCGCGCTGCAGACGGGCGTCTTCTCGCGCAAGGGCTGCGAGCGCATCATGCGCTACGCCTACGGGCTCGCGCGCCGCGAGCACAAGACGCTGACTTCCATCTCGAAGGGCAATGCGCTCGGCTACTCGATGGTGTTCTGGGATGAGATCTTCGCTGAGCTCGGCAAGGAGTACCCGGATGTCAAGACGCAAAAGCTGCTCGTTGACGCGGCGAGCATGATGTTCGTCAAGAACCCGAAGCGCTTTGAAGTCGTCGTCACGAGCAACCTCTTCGGCGACATCCTGACGGACCTCGGCGCGGCCATCGCGGGCGGCATGGGCCTCGCGGCCGGTGCCAACCTCAACCCGGAGCGCAAGTATCCCTCGATGTTTGAGCCCATCCACGGCAGCGCGCCGGACATCGCTGGCAAGGGCATCGCAAACCCGCTGGCCAGCATCTGGTCGGTCAGCCAGATGCTCGACTTCTTCGGCAAGGAGGACTGGGGCAAGCGCGTCATCGCGGCCATCGAGACGCTGCTCGTCGAGAAGAAGACCCTGACGCCGGACCTCGGCGGCGCGGCCAAGACGCAGGACATCGGCGAGGCCATCCTCGAGATCCTGCGCCGCTGAACCCCTTCTATTCCATGAAAAAATGCCATCTCACGCAGTCGGTGAGATGGCATTTCTGCTGTCTGTTGACTTAGTTGGTTTATTCCTGGGCAGGCGAGGCAGCGTCGGTCTTGTTGCTGTGGTCTTTCTTGAGCAGGTCCTTGCAGAAGTCGATGAAGGACTGTGCGGCTTTCGAGATGTAGCGGTCCTTCTTCCAGGCAAGGCCGACGTCGACGAAGATGGGATCGGCGAGCGGCAGGGTCTTGAGGCCGGGCGTTTCGTCGGCGACCATGTCGAGGAGAAAGGTGATGCCGACGCCGTTGGAGACGAGGCCCTTCAAGGTGTTGATCTGGTTGGACTCGAGCACGATGTTCGGCGTGATGCCCTCTTCCTTCATGCGGCCGAGGATGGTCTGGCGCAGGAAGGAGCCTTCCTTGAGCATGACGATTTTCGTGTCGGCCACGTCATCCATGGTGATGGCCTTCTTCTTGGCGAGCGGGCTGCTCTCGGGCACGCAGCAGACGATCTGATTCTTGGACATGGGCAGCAGCTGCAGGCGGTTCGAGGCGCCGGAGAGGATGATGATGCCGAAATCGAGCTCGTCGCGCTCAAGCTGCTCGCGGATCGACATCGAGGCCTCTTCGTGCATGAATATGTCGAGGTGGGAGTAGCGGCGCTGGAAGCTCGAGAAGATGCGCGGGAAGAGGTAGGCGCCCATCATTGGCGGCACGCCGATCTTGATGGTGCCCTTCTGGAGCTGCTTGTAGTCGTTGACCTCGAGCACGGCGTCCTGGATGTTGCGCAGCGCGAGCTCGACTCGGTTGAGGAAGACGGCGCCCTCAGGCGTCAGTGCGAGCTGTTTCTGGCTGCGGTCGAAGAGCTGGATGCCGAGCTCGGCCTCGAGCTTCTTGATGGCGACCGTGATGTTCGGTTGGGAAACACGCAGGCGTTCCGCAGCGCGGGTGATATTTCGCAGACGGCTGGCCATCTGGAAATATTCGAGTTGTCTGAGTTCCATTCAAATCGCTTCTTTCTGTTCCATTTTATCTGTATAAATTCGCTTTATCCAGTGTCATTATACCATACTTTTAGTGAATGTATGATAGTATAATCGAAAATTATCAAAAATATTTTCGGGAACAGTCCCAGCTGTGCCGCAGGCTCTGGCAGGAAAATGGGCGGGGGATGGGGAATCTAATCCAGGATAGAGAAAATGAACCAGAATGAAACACGGAAAGCAGGTGGATGTCTTGATCGTAGGTATCGGGACGGATATTGTGGAGATTGCGCGCGTGAAGAGGGCAGCAGCCCGCGAGGCCTTCCTCATGCGCGTCTACACGGAGGCGGAGCGCGCGTACTGCGAGAGCCGCGGCGTGCAGAGGATGGCGAGCTATGCGGCGCGCTTCGCGGGCAAGGAAGCCATCATGAAGGCGCTCGGCACAGGGCTGCGCGGCGGCACGCTGCACGACATCGAGATTTTGCCGGATGCGCTCGGGGCACCTCGTGTGCATCTTTCGGGGTATTTTGCGCAGCTGGCCCGCAGCCGGTCGGTCTCAAAGGTATGGGTCTCGCTGAGCCACTCGCGTGCGTACGCGACGGCACAATGTGTGATGGAGGGATGACGATGAAGGTATCACTTGTCAAGGAGATGCGCGCTGTCGACCGGCGCGCGGGAGAGGAGTATGGCCTGCCGGAGGTCGTGCTGATGGAGAATGCCGGGCGGCAGACGGCTGCAGAGATGATCGCGCTGCTCGGCTCTGTGCGCGGCAAGACGATCTGCGTCCTCGCGGGCAGCGGCAACAATGGCGGCGATGCGTTCGCGGCGGCGCGCTACCTCGCCAACGAGGGAGCGGACCTCAAGGTGTTCCTGACGGGCAATCCCGACCATCTCAAGGCATCGCCCTCCATCATGAAGCAGGCTGTGACGGCGATGGGCATCGCCGTGCACGACCTGACGGGTGACCGCGACATGGACCGGCTGCGCCTCGCTCTGCGCTTCGCGGACGGCGTGCTCGACGGCATCCTCGGCACGGGCTTCCGCGGCACGCTGCGCCCCGTCGTCCGCCAGGCAGTGGAGCTCGTCAATGCGGCGCACTGCCCGGTGCTCGCCATCGACATCCCGAGCGGCGTCGAGGCCGATACGGGCGAGGTCGGCGATGCGGCCGTGCAGGCAACGCGGACGCTCGCGCTCGGACTGCCGAAGCCGGGCCACCTGCTCGGCCTCGGTGCGACTTGCACGGGCGAGCTCTGCGTCGACTCCATCGGCATCCCGCACGAACTCCTGGAGGACGAGGCGATGCAGCAGGCCTGCATCGACGGCCGGATGGCCGCCGCTCTGCTGCCCGCGCGTCCGCGCACGGCCCACAAGGGGACCTGCGGCCGCATCCTCGTCGTTGCGGGCTCGCGCGGCATGACGGGCGCGGCGGCACTCTGTACCTCGGCCTGCCTGCGAGTGGGCTGCGGCATCGCGACGCTCGCCGTGCCGGACAGCCAGCAGCCCATCCTCGCCGCGAAGCTCACGGAGGCGATGACGGTGCCCGTGTCCGAAGAGCAGGCAGGCGTCCTCGGCGGCGATGAGGCCCTCAAGCTGCTCGTGCCGCTGACGGAAGGGTACGATACCGTCCTCATTGGCCCGGGACTCGGGCGCGCCAAGGTGACGGGCGAGCTCGTCAGGGCGCTCGTGCGCGAGACGGACAGGACGCTCGTGATCGACGCCGATGCCATCTACGCCCTGCGCGACAATCCCGAGATCCTGCGCGAGGCAAAGCACGTGCCGATCCTCACGCCGCATCTCGGCGAGATGGCGGGCCTCCTGGGGCTCTCCGTCGAGGACCTGCGCGAAGATATCGTTGGCATCGCGCGCGACGCGGCGGCCGAATACCATGCCGTCTTCGTGCTCAAGAGCGAGTGCACGCTCGTGGCCTTCCCCGATGGCCGCGTCTTCTTCACGACGAAGGGCAATGCGGGCATGGCGACGGCCGGCGCGGGCGATGTGCTCGCCGGCACGATTGCGGGCCTCATGGAGCAGGCCGCAGACGGCATGGCCCCCGTTCTCGGCGTCTACCTGCACGGGCTCGCTGGTGACCTTGCCTACGGAGAGCGGGCGGAAGGCCTTATCGCCGGGGACATCCTCGCGAAGCTGCCAGAGGCGCGCCGCCTGCTGCAAGCGGGAGAGTGATTTCTTTCTATAATAAAAAGCACGATAAAAGCGGACAAAAGCGTATGTAGGCGGATGAAAGACAAAGATACATATTCTGTGTAAAATTACATCATTTTCTTGCCTAGGCTATTGACAAACTGTACAGCCGGGACTATGATATAACTACTTTAACGGAAAGAAAAGAGGAGTTTTCAATGGCAAAAGTAAATGTGGATTGGAATAACCTGGGGTTCGCGTATCAGCCGATCTCCCAGCGTTACGTCGCAAACTTCAAAGACGGCAAGTGGGGCGAAGGTCATCTGACGGATGACGCCAACGTCACGATCAATGAGTGCGCCGGCATCCTGCAGTACTGCCAGGAAGTCTTCGAGGGCCTCAAGGCCTACAAGACGAAGGACGGCCGCGTCGTCACGTTCCGTCCGGACATGAACGCAAAGCGCATGATCGACTCGGCTAAGCGCCTCGAGATGCCGCCAGTCTCGGAGGAGATGTTCCTCGAGGCTGTCGATCAGGTTGTTGCAGCCAACAAGGATTGGATTCCTCCTTTCGAGTCGGGCGGTGCCCTCTACCTGCGCCCGTACCTCTTTGCCACGGGCCCGGTCATCGGTGTCAAGCCGTCTGACGAATATCAGTTCCGTCTCTTCGGCACGCCGGTCGGCTCCTACTTCAAGAACGGCGTGAAGCCGATCACGATCTGCGTCAGTGACTATGACCGCGCTGCCCCGCACGGCACGGGCAACATCAAGGCCGGCCTGAACTACGCGATGAGCCTCTATCCGTACATCCTCGCACACCAGAAGGGCTTCGACGAGAACATGTACCTCGATGCTGCTACGCGCACGTACGTCGAGGAGACGGGCGGTGCAAACTTCCTGTTCGTCACGAAGGACGGCAAGCTCGTCACGCCGAAATCCGACAGCATCCTGCCGTCGATCACGCGCCGTTCGCTCGTCACGATTGCCGAGCATCTCGGCTACACGGTCGAGCACCGTCCGGTCAAGTTCACGGAGCTCAAGGACTTCGCCGAGGCTGGTCTCTGCGGCACGGCTGCCGTCATCTGCCCGGTCGGCAAGGTTGTCGGCAACGGCGAGACGATCGAGTTCCCGAGCGGCATGAAGGAAATGGGCCCTGTCCTCACGAAACTCTACAACACGCTGCGCGGCATCCAGCTCGGCACGGTCGAAGCACCGGAAGAGGGATGGATCCGCGAGATCAAGTAAGCAAAAACAGGAATATCCTGTTCACGGCTCGGCTGCCCTTTGGCAGCCGGGCTTTTTGCTTTCCCTTGGCAGCGGCGTATACAGGAGGGATTCAGGAAGCCTTCAGGACTTAGGAGTAAAATTTTTTGACAGTCACAAGGATTTCCTGTATCATGGCGAGAATAGCTTTATATATAATACGATAAATATCGGATTCATCTTGATCCACATACATTTAGGAGTTTTGCTTATGCCATTTGAGCTGCCATATCCATTACAATTCCACGGTATCATCTCGACAATCGGCCCGATGGACATCCTCGACATCCTGATCGTGGCCGTCATCCTCTACAAGGTCTACGTCATGCTGCAGGACACGCGCGCCATCACGCTCGTCAAGGGCATCCTCGTGCTCTTGGGCGTGACGATGGTTTGCAGCTGGCTGGAACTGCACGTCATCTCCTGGCTCTTGCAGAAAGCGGTGACGCTGCTCTTCGTCGCCCTGCCGATTGTCTTCCAGCCAGAGCTGCGGCGCGCGCTCGAGCACCTCGGCCAGGGCAAGTTTCTCGGCCCGTCGGTGCTTTTAGACGACGAGGAAGCGCAGTCTGTCGTGCGCGAGCTCGCCAAGGCCGTCAAGGTCATGTCGGCCAACAAGACGGGTGCGCTCATCGTCATCGAGCGCAACATGGGCCTCAACGACATCAGCGCGACGGGCATCCAGATCGACGGCCTCATCACCGCAGACTTCCTGCTCAATGTATTCATCCCGAACACGCCGCTGCACGACGGTGCGGCCATCGTGCGCGGCAAGCGCCTCATTGCGGCAGGCTGCCTCTTGCCCTTGACGGAGAACCGTTCGCTCTCGACGGAGCTCGGTACGCGCCACCGCGCGGCCATCGGCCTCTCGGAGCAGTGCGACGCGCTCGTCGTCGTCGTCAGTGAGGAGACGGGCACGATCTCGGTCGCGGAGAACGGGCGCATGGTCCGCCATCTCGACACGGAGAAGCTCAAGAACATCCTGCGGCCGGCATTCACTTCCCCGCAGAAGGGTCTCAAGGACCTCATCAGGAACTGGAGGAAGAAGAAATGATCTCAAGAATGCGCAATATCGTGCAGCACAATCTGCCGGCCAAGATCCTGGCGCTCGTCATCGCGGTCATCCTCTGGGGCTATGTCATGAACGACCAGAACCCGTCCATCGAGAGCACCTACACCGTGCAACTCGACGTCGTCAACGCGCCGGAGGGCTACAAGATCACGAAGGACGCCGCAAGCGTCAAGCTCCGCGTACGCGGGCCGCGCTCGCTCTTCGTCTCGGCGAGCGAGAGCGACTTCAAGGCATACGTCGACCTCTCGAAGGTGGAGGAGGGTAAGCATGCCGTCAAGGTGCAGACCGTCCTGCCGCAGGGCTTCGAGCTCGTCGAGGCCAAGCCGGATACGGTGACCTTCACGCTCGACCGCATCGTGCAGAAGACGATGAAGGCTGAGTTCATCGTGACGGGCTCGACGGCGCCGGGCACGACGGTGGCGCACATCGAGCCGTCCGTGGAGACGGTCACCATAGAGGGCGCTGCCTCGGATATCAAGGAAGTCACGCGCGTCATCGGCTACGTCGGCCTCGCGGGCAATGGCGATGACTTCAGCCTCAAGGTGCCGCTGACGGCCATCAATGCGGACGGCCGCGAAGTCGCGGGCGTCACCGTCAAGCCCGCCTCGGCTGAGGTCAGCGTGCAGCTCGCGCGCGGCCTCATGAAGAAGATCGTCACCGTCAAGCCGGTCCTCGGCGACGGCCTTGCCAGTGGCTATGAGGTCAGCTCCGTCAAGACCGACCCCGTGAAGATCGAGGTCGTCGGCCCAGAGAACATCTTGTCGAAGCTCACGAGCATCGAGACGCAGAAGATCTCGCTCGACGGCCTGACGAAGACGACGGATGAGAATGTCCAGCTCGCGCCGCCCGACGGTGTCACCGTGACGAACAACAGCGTGACGGTCCACATCGAGATCAAGGCCAAGAAGAAAGCGGCGTCCGGTACGGCCAGCCCGTGAGAAATGAATCCGCAAGACTACCCGATACCATAAACCGATAGGAGGATTGCAATGATCCGCATCCGCAATCTGGCTGTGCCGTTCACAGAACGGGCCAGCCTCGAAGATCTTGCAGCCAAGCGCCTTATGTTACCACCTCAGCAGATCGCTGGGGTGGTAATTGTGCGTAAGGCTGTCGACGCGCGCCGCTACCACGGTGCGCCCATCCAATTCGTCTACATCCTCGACGTCAAGCTCGAGGGGAAGGTCGAGAAGAAGGTGCTGCAGAAGCTGCGCCGCGACCGCAATGTCGAAGAGGCCCCTGTGCCGCAGGCACCGGCACCCATTCCTGCGCCGCACCTCGAGAGGCGGCCCGTCGTCGTCGGCTTCGGCCCGGCGGGCATGTTCGCTGCGCTGACGCTCGCGTGCCACGGCTGCGAGCCGCTCGTGCTCGAGCGCGGCAACGACGTCGACACGCGCCACGAGGACATCGAGCGCTTCTGGCGGGGCGGCGCCCTCAACCCGCAGTCGAACGTGCAGTTCGGCGAGGGCGGTGCCGGCACGTTCTCGGACGGCAAGCTCACGACGCGCATCAACGATGCGCACATGAAGGACGTCATCGAGGCGTTCGTCGCGGCGGGCGCGCCCGAGGAGATCCGCTATCTGCACAAGCCGCACATCGGCACGGACATCCTGCGCGAGGTCGTGCGCAACATCCGCAAGGAGATCATCCGGCTCGGTGGCACGGTGCGCTTCGGCGCGCAGGTCACGGACGTCGAGCTCGGCGAAGAGGGCGTCGAGGCCGTCATCGTCAACGACGAGGAGCGCATCGAAGCCGATGTCGTATTCTTCGGCATCGGCCACTCGGCGCGTGACACCTACCGCATGCTCCTCAGCCGCGGCGTCGCGATGGAGGCCAAGCCCTTCGCGATGGGCGTGCGCATCGAGCACCCGCAGGAGTTCATCGACCGCGCGCAGTATGGCGAGGACGCGGGCCATCCGCTGCTGCCCGTCGCCGACTACGCGCTGACCTACAAGGACCCCGCGACGGGGCGCGGTGCCTACTCCTTCTGCATGTGCCCGGGCGGCTTTGTCGTCGCCGCGGCCTCGGAGAAGGAGCGCGTCGTCACGAACGGCATGAGCAACTACCGCCGCGACTCGGGCATCGCCAACAGCGCGCTTCTCGTGCAGGTCGCGCCCGCGGACTTCGGCCAGGAAGTCCTTGCGGGCATGGCGCTGCAGCAGAAGCTCGAGGGGCTGGCCTTCGAGCTGGGCGGTCGCAATTACTTCGCGCCGGTGCAGACGGTCGGCGACTTCCTCGCGGGCAGGAGCGGTTCGACGGACTTCTTGACGAAGCCGACGTACGCGCCGGGCGTCAGGGCAGCCGACTTGCATCGCTGCCTGCCGGACTTCATCACGAAGACGCTTACAGGCGCCCTGCCGTACTTTGACCGCAAGATCCCCGGCTTTGCCGACGCCGGTGCCGTCATGACGGGCGTTGAGACGCGCTCGTCGGCGCCGTGCCGCATCCGCCGCGACCGCGAAACGTTTGTCGCCGAGGCGACGCCGGGACTCTACCCGATGGGCGAGGGTGCGGGCTATGCGGGCGGCATCATGAGTGCCGCCGTCGATGGCATGAAAGCGGCACTTGCATTCCTGCACCAAAATGTGCAATACTAATAAGGATATCAAACCTTTAAGACGCGAAAACGCATCTGAGTATCAGGGGGAAAGAAATATGGCAAGATTATTCGGTACGGACGGTGTCCGTGGAGAGGCAAACGTCACGCTGCTGCCGGAGATGGCATACCGTCTCGGCCGCGCCGCTACGATCTACTTCGGCAAGGAGTCGGAAGAGCAGCCGCTCATCATCATCGGCCGCGATACGCGCATCTCGGGCGAGATGTTCGAGTCGGCGCTGACGGCCGGCATCTGCTCGGCGGGCGGCCGCGCGATGCTCGCCGGCATCATCCCGACGCCGGCCATCGCATACCTCGCGCGCAAGCACAAGGCCAAGGCCGGCATCGTCATCTCGGCCTCGCACAATCCGTTCCACGACAACGGCATCAAGTTCTTCGGCGGCGACGGCTACAAGCTGCCGGATTCCGTCGAGGATGAGCTCGAGGCCATCGTGCATCAGCTCGAGACGGACGACAACTACCCGCGCCCGACGGCGGAGCACATCGGCCACATCGAGTACCGCACGGACCTCCTGAATCAGTACATGGAGTTCGTGATCTCGACGTGCAAGGAGCGCTTCGAGGGCGTCAAGGTCGTGCTCGACTGCGCGAATGGCGCCGCCTATGAGGCGATGCCGAAGATCCTGCGCCACCTCGGCGCCACGGTCAAGGTCATTCACGCGCTGCCGAACGGCACGAACATCAACGACGGCTGCGGCTCGACGCACCTTGAGTCCCTGCAGAAGGCCGTCCTCGAGAACGGCGCGGACTTCGGCATCGCACACGACGGCGATGCGGACCGCTGCCTCTGCGTCGACGAGAAAGGCCAGATCATCGACGGCGACCACATCCTCGTCATGTGCGCGATGGACATGATGAAGGATGGCAAGCTGCCCTACAACACGGTCGTCACGACGGTCATGGCCAACATCGGCTTCCATCAGGCCATCAAGAAGGCCGGCGGCCGCGCCGAGATCACGAAGGTCGGCGACCGCTACGTCCTCGAGAACATGCTCAAGAACGGCTACAAGATCGGCGGCGAGCAGTCCGGCCACATCATCTTCACCGACTTCAGCACGACGGGCGATGGCCTCATCACGGCCCTGCAGGTGCTCTCTTCGCTCAAGCGCAGCGGCCGCAAGGCATCCGACCTCACGGCGCTGATGACGACGTACCCGCAGCTGCTCGTCAACGTCAAGGTCGCGACGAAAGAGGGCTGGGAGACGAATGAGGCCATCAAGAAGGCCATCGCCGCAGGCGACGAGGAGCTCGGCGAGAACGGCCGCATCCTCGTGCGCCCGTCCGGCACGGAGCCGCTGATCCGCGTCATGGCAGAAGGCCCTGACCAGGAGCAGCTCGACCGCATCTGCCATGCCATCGCCGACGTCGTCAAGAAGGAACAGGGCTGATGCGGCAGGCAATCGTGCTCACGAGCTTCGGCGCGATGGGTGATGATTCGCGCGAGCGCTGTCTCGACGCGCTCGAGGCGGATTTCCGTGCGGAGTTCCCCGAAGCTGTCATCGTGCAGGCCTTCACCTCGACGTTCATCCGCACGTCACTCGAGAAGCGCGGCCTCCACCGCGATTCCCTCGAGGAGGCCCTGCTGCGCCTCTCTGAAGAGGATGTCACGCATGTGCTCGTGCAGCCGACGTACATGACGCCGGGCGAGGAGTACGAGAAGAAGGTGCTCGATGTCGTGCCGGCTTACACCTCGCGCTACGAGAAGCTCACTGTCGGCGAGCCGGCCTTCTTCGAAGAAGCGGACTATACGCGGAACCTCATCGCGCTCTGCCGCAGCATCTTCGTGCCGCGCGATGCGGAGCTCGTGCTCCTCGGACACGGCTCCCCGCATCGCCACAATCCCGTCTACGAACGGTTGCAGGCTGAGATCGACGCGCAGCAATTGCCCATCCACGTCGGCGTGCTCGAGTCGACGGACACGCCTGACTTCAAGATGGTGCTCGAGCGCCTGCGGAAGAAACAGGTGCGCGAAGTCCTGCTCGCACCGCTCTTACTGACGAGCGGCATGCACGTAGCGCGCGATATGGCAGGTGAGGGGGAAGCTTCCTGGAAGGCGCGCCTTGAAAAGGCAGGCTTCTCGGTCACTCCGATCCTCGAAGGGCTCGGCGAATCGCCGCTCTTCCGCCAGATCTACATCGAGAAGGCACGCAAGGCGCTGCGCACAGAGTGATAGCAGGATGCCTCTGCTTATCGAGAATAACGAGTCCAAGGCGGCTCCTGTCCAGATTACCTGGATGGGGGCTGCCTTTTTTTGAACCAGTCTCACTGCGTCGTTGTGAAACGCCAGTTGACAGTGATTCTCTGAGACGTTACCATGAAAATAAGAAGATATTTGCTTTTGTAGTTATGTTAGAAAGGATTGGTTGTCATGTTAGGAGGATATTTGCGATGAAGAACGGGACTTTTTTTGGTATCGGAGTCGGGCCCGGTGATCCGGAGCTCCTGACCGTCAAGGCCATCCACGCCATACGGCAGGCGGATGTGCTGATTGCGCCGAAGACAGAGAAGAAGGACGGCAGTGTCGCGCTGTCAATCGCACGGCCGTACCTCAAGCCGGATGTAGAGATCGTCTATCAGGTCTTCCCGATGGTCCGCGACTTTGCGGCGGACACATCGGCCTGGCAGGAGAACAAGGAGGAGATCCTCGCGCTCCTCAGACAGGGCAGAAACGTCGCCTTCCTGACGCTCGGCGATCCGATGTTCTTCAGCACCTACATCTACATCTACCGGCTGCTGCAGCACGAGGACATCGCGATCGAGACGATTCCCGGCGTGCCGGCCTTTGCCGCCATCGCGAGCAAGAGCGGCCGCCCGATTGTCGAGGGCGATGACATCCTGACAATCATCCCCGCGACAGCCCCGCCAGAAAAGATCCAGCAGGCCATGCAGGTCTCCGACAACGTCGTCCTGATGAAGGTCTACAAGAACTTCCCCGCCATCGTGGACCAGCTCAAGGAACATGATCTGTTGCGCCATGCGGTGCTCGTGAGCCGCGCGGGCCTCGACGGCGAGTGCGTCATCGATGACCTCGAGGCGCAGCGAGGGAAGAAGCTCAATTACCTCTCGACCATCTTGACACGCCGGGCAGAAGTGGATGCGGAGGAGAAGGGGAGCGGTGCGCGATGAGACGATTGCTTTTGGGCGCCTTGCTGGGCCTTTTCCTGCTCGGCTCGCTCGCGCTTTCAGGATGCGGCAGTACACAGCAGGCAGCCTCTTCAAGTGACGCGCCGTTTGCCACGATCCACGATGCGCTGGGCCGCGATGTCGAGCTCGCGAAGAAGCCGTCGCGCATCGTCGTGACCTCGGCGTCCTTCCTCGAGCCGCTGCACGAAGTCGGTGGCGATGTCGTCGGCCGGCCCGACTCGAAGACGAAGATGCCGGCATATGCCAAGGATAAGGCGAGCGTCGGCAAGGTCTACCAGATCGACCTCGAGAAGGTCCTCGCCTGCGAGCCGGACCTCGTCATCCTCAACAAGGGCATGAACGAGAAGCTCGTCTCGCCCCTGGAGCAGAACGGCATCAAGACGCTCGTGCTCGACATGAAGAGTTATGACGATGTCAAGGCGGAGGTCCGCGCACTCGCTATGGTCACGGGCGAGCGCGAGAAGGGCGAAGAGCTGATCGCCTCGATGGATGAGAGAATCGCGGACGTGCGCGCGAAGATTCCGCAGGAGGCGCGCCGCGTCTCCATCATCCACAGCACGAACCAGGGCCTGACGGTGCAGCTCGACGGCAGCATCGCAGGCTGTACGGCAAATCTGCTCGGCTGGCAGAACGTCGCCTCGGGCACGGCGCCGCTCGAGAAGAACCCCGACGCCGCGCCCTACAGCCTCGAGACGCTCGTCCTGCAGGACCCGGAGGCCATCTTCATCACGAGCATGGGCGACGTGGCGGAGGCGAAAGCTGGCATGGACCGCCTCATGCAGGACAGTCCTGCCTGGCAGACAATCGCCGCCGTCCGCGAGGGCCGCGTCTACTACCTGCCGCAGGACCTCTTCCTGCTGAGCCCGGGCATCCATTACCCGGAGGCCGTGGCGTCGATGGCGAAGTGCCTCTATCCAGAGGCGTTTGAATGATGCGGGGCGCATCGAGTGGGCGGCTCGCGGCCGTCTTCCTGATCTTCCTCGTGCTGGCCGCCTCAGGCGTTCTCGTCAGCCTGATGATGGGCTCCGTCGCCATCGCGCCGCAGGAGGCCGCCGCCATTCTCATGGGCGCTGATGGCGGCACACATGCGCAGATCCTCTGGAACATCCGGCTGCCGCGCACGCTCGTGGCCGCGCTCGTCGGCATCGACCTCGCGCTCTCGGGCGCCATCCTGCAGGCCATCATGAAGAACCCGCTGGCCGACCCGCACATCATCGGCATCTCGTCGGGCGCGGGGCTCATGGGCATCCTCGTCCTGCTGCTCTTCCCCGAGCACAGCGCGCTCATCACGCCGGCGGCCTTTGTCGGCGCGATGGGGGCGGCGGTGCTCATCTACCTGCTCGCCTGGAAGAACGGCATCCAGCCCATCCGCATCATCCTTGCGGGCGTGGCTGTCTCCGCCTTCCTCGGCGCGGGCATCTCGGCTTTGATGATCCTCTACAGCGACCGCGTGCACAACGCGCTCATGTGGATGGTCGGCGGCCTCTCGGCGCGCAGCTGGCCGCATGTGGCGATGCTCTGGCCTTACACGCTCGTGGGCTTCGCGCTCGCCGTGCTCGCCGCGCGCCACCTCAATGTGCTGCAGCTCGGCGACGCGATGGCAAGGAGCCTTGGCATGCGCGTCGAGCTCACGCGCCTCCTGCTGACGGCCGTCGCGGCCATCCTCGCGGCAAGTGCCGTCTCCGTCGTCGGACTACTCGGCTTTGTCGGCCTCATCGTGCCGCACATGGCGCGGCTGCTCGTCGGCTCGGACCACCGCATCCTCTTGCCTGCCTCGGCACTTTTGGGCGCGGCCGTCCTGCTCTACAGCGACACGTTCGCGCGCGTGGCCTTCGCGCCCGTCGAGCTGCCCGTCGGCATCATCATGGCCGCGCTCGGCGCGCCGTTCTTCCTGTTCCTGCTTAGGAGGCAATTATGACGACGATATTATCGGCAGAGCATCTCGCGTATGCGGCCGGGCATACGCCCATCCTCGAAGATGTCGCGCTCGATGTCGCGCGCGGCCAGCGGCTGGCCATCATCGGGCCGAACGGCGCGGGCAAGTCGACGCTCTTGCGCCTGCTGGCAGGGCTTGCGCGGCCAAGCGGCGGCGCGGTGCAGCTCGAAGGATGCGATATACGCCGCATCGGCCGTCAGGCGCTCGCGCGCCGGCTCGCCGTGCTGCCGCAGGGCGTCGAGGCTCCAGCCGACACGACGGTGCTCCGCCTCGTCGGCTACGGCCGCTTTCCTTACCGCTCACACCTGCGCGCGGAAGACCCCGTAAAAGACCGTGAGGCCGTCGATTGGGCCATGCAGGTCACGCATGTCGAGGCCCTGCAGGACCGCCAGGTACAGTCGCTTTCGGGCGGCGAGCGCCAGCGCGCCTTCCTGGCCATGGTGCTCGCGCAGCAGCCCGAGGTCCTGCTGCTCGACGAGCCGACGACGTACCTCGACATGGCCCATCAGCTCGAGGTCATGCAGATCATCACCGCGGTCAACCGCCAGTACGGCGTGACTATCGTCATGGTCCTGCACGACATCAACCACGCCCTGCAGTACGCCGACGCTGTCGCCGTGCTGCAGGGCCGCCGCATCGCCCGGCAGGGCAGGCCCGAGGACGTCATCTCCGCCAAGCTGCTCGCCGATGTCTTCGGCGTCGAGGCCGACGCCTTCACGGACCGAGAGGGCAGGACCGTGTATCTGCCAGCTGCCCTGACCAGGCGATGAACCCGCAAACAGAACGATCGTCGGACGGTCCGATGGATTCTCCCGACTGTCCGACGCTCGTCACCCCGACCATAGGCAATGGTCGGGGGCTTTTTTTAGTTGCTAGTGAAAATATTTTTCAAAATGCGTCTATCCGTCTTGACAGATGATATTGAGATAAGTTATCATAATTCATGTAAGAAATAATCTCATTATCAAGATACCTTTGGGAGGCGTTTGATTTGACACTCAAAGACGGTAAGACCGGCATGGTGCTGAAGATCGTCAAGATCCACGAATCGGACCTGAAGCAGCGCATGATGACGATGGGGCTGATCCCCGGCACGAAGGTCACAGTCCTGCGCTCCGCACCGCTCGGCGATCCGATTGCCATTGGCGTGCGTTCGTACAACCTCGCTCTGCGCAAGGCAGATGCCGAGAGAATCGAGGTCCAGCAGGTCAGCTGACCACGGGAACGGTACAAAGCAGCAAGGCAGATGCTCATCCATGCGAGTGGGTGGGCAGAAGCAGCGAAAGGAGACGTATTTTCATCTATGTCAACATTAGCAGTAGCATTGACCGGCAATCCGAATACCGGTAAATCCACTATCTTCAATGAACTCACAGGCGCGCGCCAGAAAATCGGCAACTGGCCGGGCGTCACGGTCGACAAGAAAGTCGGCTACACGCGCTACAAGGACCGCGCCATCTCAATCGTCGACCTGCCGGGCACGTACAGCGTCAACGCGCGCAGCCCGGAGGAGAAGATCGTCATCGACTACCTCATGAACAACAAGCTCGACCTCGTCATGGACGTCGTCGACAGCTCGAACATCGAGCGCAATCTCTTTTTGACGGTCCAGCTTTTAGAGCAGGGCATCCCGCTTCTCATCGACCTCAACATGCAGGACGACGCCAAGCGTCGCGGCATCAAGATCGATACGAAGAAGCTCGAAGAGGCCATCGGCATGCCGGTCGTCGAGACGGTCGGCCGCAGCAGCAAGAGCACGAAGAAACTGCTCGACGTCTTCACGAGCATGGTCATGTCCAAGTACCATGTGAGCCCGCAGGTGCAGGAGCACATCGACAAAGCCCAGGCCATCCAGGCGAGCAGCCGGTCGGAGAGCGAGAAGGAAGAGGCCATCATCGAGGCGCGCTATGCGCTGATCGACAAGATCATGGCGCAGGCCGTCGACACGGGCAATGTCGGCCAGTCGATGTCCGAGAAGATTGACCACTTCCTCGCCAACGGCGTGCTCGCGCTGCCGATCTTCCTTCTGATCCTCTACGCCGTCTTCCAGATCACGTTCACCTGGATCGGCCAGCCAATCGCGGACTTCCTCGACGATGCGATCAACACGCAGTTCGTCGGATTCATGGAGGACTTCCTGACGGATGCCGGCGTGGCCGACTGGATGGTCTCGCTCGTCTGTGACGGCATCATCTCGGGCGTCGGCGCGGTGCTGACGTTCGTGCCGCTGATCTTCGTGCTGTTCTTCTGCCTGTCCTTCCTCGACGGCACGGGCTACATGGCCCGCATCGCCTTCATCATGGACCCGATCATGCGCCGCTGCGGCCTGACGGGCAAGGGCGTCATGCCGCTGATGATGGGCTTCGGCTGCGGCGTGCCGGCCATCATGGGCGCGCGCGCACTCGACTCGGAGAAGGACCGCATGGTCTCCATCCTCGTCACGCCGTTCCTCACGTGCGGCGCGAAGCTGCCGATCATGGCGCTCTTCGCCGCGATGTTCTTCCCCGACAATGCCGCCAACGTCGTCTTCGCGATGTACGTCATCGGCATGGTCATGGCCATCGTCGTCGCTAAAGGCCTCGGCTCGACCGTCTTCAAGTCGAAGGGCTCGACCTTCCTCTTAGAGCTGCCGCCGTACCGCATGCCGGACATGAAGACGGTCCTCCTCGAAACTTGGGACAAGGGCAAGGGGTACCTCATCAAGGCCGGCACCATCATCTTTGCCGCATCCGTCCTGCTCTGGGTCATGACGAACTACAACTTCAGCGGTCCGGCTGAGATCGAAGATTCCATCCTCGCGACAATCGGCGGCTGGATGTCGCACCTCTTCGTATTCCAGGGCTTCGACACCTGGGAGGCTGGCGCAGCCGTTCTCTCGGGCATCATGGCGAAGGAGACGGTCGTCGCGACGATCGGCATCCTCTACGGTGCCGGCGATGTCTCGACGGAGGCAGAGGATGCTGCTGATACGGCGTCCACGATGATGCAGACGGGCATGGCCACGGCCTTCACGAGCCTCTCGGCCTTCTCGTTCATGGTATTCTCGCAGCTCTACACGCCGTGCGTCACGGCGCTCGGCACGATCAAGAAAGAGGCCGGCGGCTGGAAGTGGGTCGCGTTCTCCGCGTTCTACATGTTCGCGATCGCCTGGCTCGTCTCACTGCTCGTCTACCAGATCGGCGCCATGCTCGGCTTTGCCTGAGCCGTGGACTGCATCAGCATCCATCGAAAGACTGAAAGACTGAGATGCTGACAGCCTGGCAGGGCTTGCATCTGCCAGGTGGATGTGGTATCTTGAAATCTTGAAACGGAGGGATCATTATGGCAACCTTTATCGTCGGCGCAATCGTCGCAGTCGGACTCTACTACGCACTGCGCCACGTCTACCGGAATTTCCGCATGGGGCGGGAGGACTGCTGCGGCGGCAACTGCGCGGCCTGCAGCGGCCACTGCACGGGGGGCCGTGCCCTCCCGCACAAGAGCGCCTGACCGATTGATATGAATTGTTCCCCGCATCCTGATACTCATGTTCTGACCAGTAGACAGGAGCGGGGAACTGTGCTATCATAAGAATCAGAGATTTGTCTTTGAGGCGGGGAGCATTTCCCCACCGGCGGTAGAGCCCGCGAGCCCTGATGTTTCGGGGCATGATCCGGTGAGATTCCGGAGCCGACCGTATAGTCGGGATGAGAAAAGGCATGTACGTGTGTTTTGCATGTAAGCGAGCCGTCGGAAGAGAATCTTCCGGCGGCTTTTTTTCTCGTGTCTCATGAGCAGATTCATCAAAGAGAACAGGATTCATAGTTTGAGGTGATGGAAGATGCAGGATGAAGATTTCATGCGTGAGGCGCTGGAGCTCGCGCGCAATGCGGAGGGACGGACGTCGCCAAACCCGATGGTCGGCGCTGTCATCGTGCGCGGCGGGCGCATTGTCGCCGCAGGCTGGCACCGCAAGGCCGGCACGCCGCATGCGGAGGTCCACGCTCTGCGCATGGCAGGGGAGCTCGCGAAGGGCGCGACGCTCTACGTAACGCTCGAGCCGTGCTCGCATTACGGCCGCACGGGCCCTTGTGCCAAGGCGGTGGCCGAGGCCGGCGTGAAGCGCTGCGTCATCGCGATGAAGGACCCGAACCCGCTCGTCTCGGGCCGCGGCATCAAGATCCTCGAGGATGCCGGCGTCGAGGTCGTCTGCGGCGTCCTTGAGGAAGAGGCGCGAAGGCTCAACGAGGCCTTCCTCAAGTGGGTGCCCGAGAAGATGCCGTTCGTCGCGCTCAAGACGGCGATGACGCTCGATGGCAAGATCGCGACGCGCACGGGCGCGTCGCAGTGGATCACGAACGAGGCCTCGCGCCGCCGCGTCCACGAGTACCGTGACATCTACGACAGCATCTTCGTCGGCATCGGCACCGTCTTGCACGACGACCCGAGCCTGACGACGCGCCTGCCGGACGGCACGGGCAAGAACCCCGTGCGCATTATCGTCGACAGCCAGGCGCGCACGCCGCTATCGGCAAAGGTCGTGCGGGATGGTCAGGCGAAGACCATCGTGGCCGTGACGCAGCAGGCCCCGGAGGCGCGAGTCAAGGCGCTCGAGGCGGCAGGCGTCGAGATCATCCGGGCGGGCAGCGGTGCGCATGTCGACCTCAAGGCACTCCTGCAGAAGCTCGGTGAGCGCGAGATCTGCTCCGTCTTTGTCGAGGGCGGCGGCAGCGTCAACTTCTCGCTCTTAGAGGCCGACCTCGTCGACAAGGTCTACGCCTTCATCGCGCCGAAGTTCATCGGCGGCCGCGAGGCCCTGACGCCCGTCGAGGGCGAAGGCTTCGCCTCGCTCGGGGAATGTGTCGCGCTGACGGATGTCCATGTCGAGGAGCTTGCGGGCGACATCCTGCTGACGGCCTACACGAAGCGCTGATTGCGGCAGAGAGGAAGAGTCATGTTTACTGGTATTATAGAAGAAGTCGGCACGGTGCAGCGCCTCGGCGGCGGCTCTATCGCCATCGCGGCGGAGCACGTCCTGGGGGATGCGCATGTCGGCGACAGCATCGCCGTCAATGGCATCTGCCTGACGGTGACGTCGTTTGACCGCCATCACTTCACGGCCGACGTCATGCCTGAGACGGTGCGGCGCACGTCGCTCGCGGAGCTCAAGAAGGGCAGCCCGGTCAACCTCGAGCGGGCGCTCTCGCTCGCCTCGCGCCTCGGTGGCCACATCGTCTCCGGCCACATCGACGGCACGGGCCGCATTGAATCCCTGGAGAAGGAGGGCAATGCGCTGCTCCTCAAGGTCGCGGCAGAGCCCGCCATCCTGCGCGGCATCGTCGAGAAGGGCTCCGTCGCGCTCGACGGCATCAGCCTGACGGTCGCTTCTGTCACGGATGCAGACTTCACCGTCTCGCTGATCCCGCACACGCGCGAGGTCACGAACCTCCGCGGCAAGAAGGCGGGCAGCCTCCTCAACATCGAGACAGATGTCATCGGCAAGTACGTCGAGAAGATGATGCAGGGGGCCTATAAAGAGCTGGGCGGCAGGGCTGAGCCCGCGAAGAAGGCGCTCACGCGCGCCTTCCTGCTCGAGAATGGCTTCTGAGCAGGGAGCCATCCAAATCAGAGAATCAATAGATCTACCATAAAAGAATTGGAGTGAACTACATGTCGGATTTTGCAACGGTGGAACAGGCCATCGAGGATATCAAGAACGGCAAGATGATCGTCGTCGTCGACGATGAGGACCGCGAGAATGAGGGCGACCTGATTGTCGCCGCCGAGACGGTCACGCCGGAGGACATCAACTTCATGGCGACGTACGCCAAGGGGCTCATCTGCACGCCAATCGACGGCAAGCGCCTCGACGAGCTCAACATCGGCCAGATGGTCGCCAACAACACGGACAACCACGAGACGGCCTTCACCGTCTCCATCGACGCCTACGACACGGAGACGGGCATCTCGGCCTTCGAGCGCTGCCACACGATCAAGAAGTTGCTCGACCCGAAGGCAAAGCCGGCTTCCTTCCGTCGCCCGGGTCATGTCTTCCCGCTGCGCTCCGTCGAGGGCGGCGTGCTGCGCCGCGCCGGCCACACGGAGACGACGACGGACCTCGCGCGCCTCGCGGGCTTCTACCCGGCCGGCCTCTGCTGCGAAATCATGGACGATGACGGCCACATGATGCGCACGCCGCGCCTCAAGGAGTTCGCCAAGAAGCACGGCCTCCACATGATCACGGTCCAGTCGCTCATCGAGTACCGCAAGCGCACGGAGAACTTCGTGCATGAGGTCGCCGACGTCGACTTCCCAAGCAAGTACGGCCACTTCCGCATCCACGCCTATGAGAACGAGCTCAACAACAAGTGCGACATCGCCATCGTCAAGGGCGATGTGCGCGGCAAGAAGGATGTGCTCGTGCGCGTCCACTCGGAGTGCCTCACAGGCGATGCGCTCGGCTCCATGCGCTGCGACTGCGGCGAGCAGCTCGCGCTCGCCTTGAAGAAAATCGAGGCAGAGGGCGAGGGCGTCGTGCTCTACATGCGCCAGGAAGGCCGCGGCATCGGCCTCGCCAACAAGATGCGCGCCTACGCGCTGCAGGACAAGGGCCGCGACACGGTCGAGGCCAATGTCGAGCTCGGCTTTGCGCCGGACCTGCGCGACTACGGCATCGGCGCGCAGATCCTCGCGGACCTCGGCCTCACGAGCATCCGCCTGATGACCAACAACCCGGCCAAGCGCGCCGGCCTCGAGGGCTACGGCCTCGAGATCACGGGCCGAGTGCCGCTCCAGGTCCACGCCAACAAGTTCGACAAGCGCTACCTGACGGTCAAGAAAGTCAAGATGGGCCATCTCTTCAGCGACGACACGCTGAAGTGAGGCTTGCGATAGAGTAAGGAGGAAACACACATGGCAAATGTATACGAAGGTTTTGTATCGGGCAAGGGCCTGAAATTCGGCATCGTCGTCGCCCGCTTCAATGAATTCATCACGAGCAAGCTCTTAGGCGGCGCGCTCGACACGCTGCACCGCCACGAGACGAACGACGCGGACATTGACGTCGCCTGGGTGCCGGGTGCCTTTGAACTGCCGATCGTCGCCAAGAAGATGGCTGAGTCGGGCAAGTATGACGCAGTCATCTGCCTCGGCGCCGTCATCCGCGGCTCGACGACGCATTACGACTACGTCTGCAACGAGGCCTCGAAGGGCATCGCCCAGGTCGGCATGCAGACGGGCGTGCCGACGATCTTCTCGGTCGTGACGACGGAGAACATCGAGCAGGCCATCGAGCGTGCCGGCACGAAGGCGGGCAACAAGGGCGCCGACGGTGCCATGTCCGCCATGGAGATGGCCAACCTGCTCAAGAAACTCGGCTGACCGGCTGCCCGAAAAAGAAAACGATACGGAGACCGTTGACCAAGCTTGCCATAGGGCAGCCGGGCCAGCGGTCTTGCTGTACCAGCATACCAAGATACGAAAGAGAACAAGAAAGGGGAATCCTTATGAAAATCGGGATCATCAGCGATACACACGGCCACGAGATGGCCTGGGCCCATGCCTGCGAGCGCTTCTTCAAGGGTGCTGACCTCATCGTGCACGCGGGCGACGTGCTCTATCACGGCCCGCGCAATCCGATGAAGGCCGACTACAATCCGGTCGGCCTTGTCACGCGCATCAACAGCTGCCCCGTCCCCGTCGTCATCGCCAAGGGCAACTGCGACTCCTCCGTCGATGCGAGCTGCCTCGAAATGCCCATCGAGGCGCCGTACGCCTACGTCGTCTGGGAGGGCCTGCGCATCGTCGTCACGCACGGCGACGCAGTCATGAGCGATGCGGAGAAGGACGCGATGGCCAAGCACCTCAAGGCCGACCTCTTCATCAGCGGCCACATCCACCAGACCATCCTCGAGAAGCGCGGCGCGACCGTCTTCCTCAACCCGGGCTCGGCGGCGCTCTCCAAGCGCGCGGACGGACGCAACACGGTCGCCGTGCTCGAAGACGGCAAGATCCGCATCTTCGACATCGATACGGGCGACGTGCTCCACGAGCTCGCCCTCTGACTCCCATCCCCAGATTATAGAAAGGAGATCCACACCCATATGAAGGATCATCTTGTCAAAGCGGTGGCGGACGGCGTGCGCGTCTACGCCGCTGTCACCACGGATCTCGTCAATGAGGCCATCCGCCGCCACGGCTGCCACGCTGTCGCTGCTGCCGCACTCGGCCGCACGATGACGGGCGCGCTGCTGCTCGCCGCCAACCTCAAGAACCGCGAGGCGCTGACCATCACGTTCGACGGCCACGGCCCACTCGGAAAGGTCACGGCCGACGCGACGCCGGAGGGCTTCGTGCGCGGCTACGTTACCAATCCCTACGTTGACCTGCCGCAGAATGCCAAGGGCAAGATCGATGTGGGCGGCGGTGTCGGCACGGACGGCACGGTCACCGTCACGCGCTTCACCGGCCTGCGCAACCCCGTCACGGGCAGCGCGCCGCTGACGGACGGTGAGATTGCCGACGACCTGACGAAGTACCTCTTCGTCTCGGAGCAGACGCCATCGAGCGTCGGCCTCGGCGTCCTCATCGGCCACGCAGGCGAGAAGATGGCCTGCATCGGCGCGGGCGGCTTCATCATCCAGCCGATGCCCGACGCGACGGACGAGACGATCGACAAGCTCGAGGCCAACCTCCGCAAGGTCAACTCCGTCTCGCACATGGTCGAGCACGGCCTCGACGCCAAGGGCATCATCGCGGAACTCTTGCAGGGCTTTGCCGTTGACTACCTGACGACGACCGACCTCGCCTTCCGCTGCCAGTGCTCGAAGGAGCGCATCAGCGAAGTCCTGCTGAGCCTCGGCCAGGCTGACCTCGCCTCGCTCATCGAAGACGGCCACGCCGAAGTCTGCTGCCATTTCTGCAACGAGCGCTACGCGTTCAGCAAGGAAGAGTTGCAGGCCATCTACGACAAGGCCATGGCGCACCGCCAGCAGGCCGACTCGTGATCGCGCGCTTCGCGAGAAATTATGCCTGCTCGTTGCAAAAAGGCGGCGGACATGGTACTATGTAGTGGTGTGCCGAGTCAATCGGCATAATACCCAAAGAAAAGAGATCATGATTATGTGGAAAAAAGTTTGCGCTGGTATGCTCAGTGCTGCACTCCTGACGGGGGCAGCCGGAACGGTCTTTGCTGCAGAAGCGAATGACGATGTCGTCTCGCTCGTCACGCAGCCGGGGCAGCCGCTCGTTACGACGACGAAAGCGGAGACGACAGCTGCTGCTCCTGCGAAGGAGACGGCCGCCAAGGCTGAGGCACCGGCAAAGGTAGAACTTGCAGATAGACTCGTCATCAACCTCGCCGCCCGATCGATCGCAGCCATCCGCGACAACCAGAAGGTTGCCCTCTATCCGATTGGCCCGGGCAAGGTCTCGACGCCGACGCCGACGGGCTACTACAAGGTCATCGACAAGGAAGTCAACCCGACCTGGACGGATCCGGGCTCTGCAACGTCCATCCCGAGCGGCCCGGACAATCCGCTCGGCTACCGCTGGATCGGCATCGGCGGCAACTACGGCATCCATGGCACGAACCATCCGGACTCCGTCGGCCACTACGTCTCCAACGGCTGCATCCGCATGCATGAGGAAGACGTCGAGAAGATCTACGACATGGTCGAGGTCGGCACGCCGGTCGACATCACCTACAACCGCATCGTCGTCGAGAAGACGCCGGATGACCAGATCGCGTACTACATCTATCCGGACGGCTACGGCTGGCAGAATGTCACGGCAGCAGATGTCAACAAGTGGCTCGCAGGCTATGGCGTAGCGGACTTCGTCACGGACGCGGATGTCGAGCAGAAGATCCAGGCATCGGACGGCAACCCGACGTACGTTGCGAAGGTCTATCCGCTCTACGTCAACGGCCAGAAGCTCAAGGGCAAGGCCGTCGTGCAGGATGACATCACGTACCTGCCGGCTGTCGACCTCGCCGAGGCCGCCAAGGTATCGCTCGGCTGGAAGCCGGACGAGAAGGTCCTCGTGAGCTCCTACGGCCAGGCTGTCGGCTACAAGAAGAAGGACACGCTCTACTGCAACGCCGATGACGCTGCTACGCTTTATCACCTCGACGGCGGCCTCAACGCAGGCAAGTTCGAGCTGAAGACGGCCAAGAAGCAGGAAGTCGTGCCGGTCGTCGAGAACGGCAAGTCTGTCGAGAGTGGCGCAGCCAAGACGGATGCAGAAGTCTACGCCGAGGCCACGAAAGAGACGGCCAAGGACGTCAAAGATGCTAAGGCAGCCGTGAAGGACGCCAAGGCAGCAGCCAAAGAAGTCAAGGCTGAAGCAAAAGCAAAATAAGCGGTTCACCGCAAGACCGCAATGATGGATGATTCCGGGACCGGCAAGTGCTGGTCCCGTTGTCTTTTCGTGTATAGACAGAAGGGGGAACTCAAGTGAAGCAGGAACAGAATGGCAAGCAGAAGCGCTTCCTCGTCCTCGACGGCAGCAGCCTGATCTTCCGTGCCTTTTACGCACTGCCGGGACTCAGCGACTCGCACGGCCAGCCGACGGGGGCCATCTTTGGCTTCTCGAACATGCTGACGAAGCTCATGGCCGAGCAGCAGCCCGACCTCATGGTGCTGGCCTTTGACAAGAGCCGCCACACCTTCCGCACGGAGCGCTATGCCGACTACAAAGGCACGCGCGACAAGACGCCGGAGGAACTCCTCTCGCAGTTCCCGCTTTTGCGCGAGTTCGCCGCGAACATGGGCATCCCGTTCCTCGAGAAGGACAACTACGAGGCCGATGACATCATCGGCACGCTCGCGACGCAGGCTGCGGCCAAGGGCTACGATGTGCGCGTCATCACGGGCGATCGCGACGCCCTGCAGCTCGTGCGGCCGAATTTGCGCGTCCTCCTGACCAAGAAGGGCATCTCGGAGATCAAGGACTACGACACAGCTGCCTTCGAGGAGGAGTACGGCTTTGAGCCGCTGAAGCTCATCGACCTCAAGGGACTTATGGGCGATACGTCCGACAACATCCCAGGCGTGCCGGGCGTCGGCCCCAAGACGGCCTCAAAGCTGCTGCTGACCTACGGCTCCGTCGAGAATGTGCTCGCGCATGTCGGGGAAGTCTCCGGCAAGAAGCTCAAGGAGAACCTGCAGACGTACGCCGACCAGGCGCGCCTCTCGAAGGAGCTCGCGACGATCGAGCTCCATGTGCCGGACCTCGCTTTTGCCGAGGAGGACTACCGCATCCAGCCCAACATGGAGAAGATGCAGGCCTTCTGCGACGACCACGAGCTGCGCGCCGTCTGGCGCAACTTCGAGCGACTCTATGGCCCGGCAGAGCTGGCGCTTGACCTCGATGAGGGAGAAAATGGTGCAGCCGCACAGGACCTCTCCTACGACCTCTGGGATGAAGCGGCCGTCAAGACTGCGGCCAGGGCACCGTATCTCGCCGTCTCGGGCATCTTCTCGGGCCTCGCGCCGTTCGCCTCGCTCGAGGGCCTCGCCGTCGTAGCGGGGCCGGACGCCGAGAAGGCAGGCTTTGTGGCGAGAGACAGCGCGGCCTTCCCCGTGCTCTTGCAGCTGCTCGAGTCGGACAAGCAGGCCGTCCTCTTCGGCCTCAAGCGCTACGACCAGGCCAGCCTTCGGGGGCAGAAGGCCTTCTTCGATGTCGAGCTCGCTGCCTATCTCCTGGAGCCTGAGCGCTCGAAGTACGCTCTCTCGGAGCTCTCGCAGAAGTACCTGCAAGAGGCGGCACCGGAGTCGTTTGACGACGAGAAGGCACAGGCCGTCTGGGAGGCGAAGGCCATCAGCCGCCTCTACCCGCTGCTTGGCGCGAAGCTCGAGGAGGAGAAGCTCACGCATCTCATGGATACGATCGAGCTGCCGCTCGTCGAGGTCCTCGCCGCGATGGAGCAGAACGGCGTCTACGTCAACCGCACGCATCTCGCCGAAAAGACGGAAGAAGTCGCCGGCCGTCTGCAGACGATCGAAGCCGCCATCTACGAGATGGCGGGCCACGACTTCAACCTCAACTCGCCCAAGCAGCTCGGCGTCGTGCTCTTCGAGGAGCTCGGCCTGCCTGTGCGCAAGAAGACAAAGACAGGCTATTCGACGAACGCCGAAGTGCTCGAGAGCCTGCGCCTCGAGCACCCGATCATCGAGCAGATTCTCGCTTACCGTCTCTGGAGCAAGCTCAAGTCGACGTACCTCGACGGCATCGCGGGCCTCATCCGCACGGATACGGGCCGCGTGCACACGAACTTCAACCAGACGGTCACGGCGACGGGCCGCCTCTCGAGCTCCGACCCGAACCTCCAGAACATCCCCGTGCGCACAGAGGAGGGCCGCATGATCCGCGCGCTCTTCGAGCCGGGCGAAGGGTACGATTGCCTCTTGTCGGCCGACTACTCGCAGATTGAGCTGCGCCTACTCGCGCACATGTCGGGCGACGAGAACTTCATCGATGCGTTCAAGCGCGGCCAGGACATCCACGCGCGCACGGCCGCCGAGGTCTTCGGCATCCCCCTGGATGAGGTCACGCCCGAGCTGCGCCGCCACGCGAAGGCCGTCAACTTCGGCATCGTCTACGGCATCAGCGACTTCGGCCTCGCGCGCAACCTGCACATCTCGCGCAAGGAAGCGGGCGACTACATCAGCCGCTACTTCGAGCGCTATCCGGGCGTGCGCGCCTTCATGGACAAGGTCGTCGCCGAGGCGCACGAGACAGGCTACGTTACGACGATGTTCGGCCGCCGCCGCGAGCTGCCCGCCATCAAGAGCCGCAACTACAACCAGCGCATGCTCGCCGAGCGCATGGCGATGAACACGCCGATCCAGGGCACGGCGGCAGATGTCATCAAGCTCGCGATGATCGCCGCCTACCGCAAGCTCAGGGAAGCCGGCGTCAAGAGCCGCATCCTGCTGCAGGTCCACGATGAGCTCGTGCTCGAGGTCAAAGAGAGCGAGCTCGAGACGGTGCAGGTCATCCTGCACGAGGCGATGGAGCACGTCGTCTCCCTCTCTGTGCCGCTCTCCATCGATGTCCACTGGGGCCGCAATTGGGCCGAGGCGAAGTGAGGGAGTTCTATGCCAGAGTTACCAGAGGTCGAGATCATCCGTCGGTATCTCGATGAGAATCTCGCGGGCCGCACGATTGATGATGTCACTATCCTGCTGCCGCGCCAGCTGAAGCACCCAGATCCAGAGGCCTTCCGTGTCCTCATCCGCGGCCAGCGCATCGAGAGAGTGGCGCGCCGCGGCAAATACCTGCTCATCCATCTGCAGGAGGGCGCCCATCTCGTCTTCCACTTGCGCATGACGGGCAGCCTCGTCTACGAGCCTCAGGGCACAGCGGCGGAGACCGGCCATACGCGCATGGTCTTTTCTCTCGCGGGCGGCGGGGCGCTGCGCTTCTCCGACATCCGCACCTTCGGCTGCGTCTACGGCTTTGCAGCAGGCGAGGAGATTGCCGTGCCGGGCCTTCAGTCGCTCGGGCCCGAGCCCTTGTCGGATGACTTCACATCATCGTATCTCGCCGCCGCCCTCAAGGGCAGAAAGCAGCCCGTCAAGTCCTTCCTGCTCGATCAGCGCCGCATCGCCGGGCTCGGCAACATCTACGCCGACGAAGCCCTGTTCCTCGCAAGGATTGACCCGCGCCGCGCGGCGGGCAGCCTGAGCGCGCAGGAGTGCAGGTGCCTGACAGAAGCCGTCCGGAAGGTCCTGCGCGATGGGCTCAAAGACGGCGGCACGACCTTCCGCGACTACCGCAATGGCGCGGGCGAATCCGGCCACCATCAGGAGCACCTCCTTGTCTACCACCGCGCGGGCAAGCCGTGCCCTGCCTGCGGCAGGCCTGTCGAGAAGCTCACCGTCGGCGGCAGGGGTACGCATTTCTGTCCGCACTGCCAGCGGTAAGGTATCCCTCCCCAAAGGGGAGTCCCGGTAGGGAATGTGTTCTTTGTGGCAGCACTTTCATCGTCTTTTTATGTTTGCCTGCTACGATCGTTTTAGCCGTTGTCCGTTGTTGAATTTTTGTTTTTTGAGAAGGGGTGGAGCACCATGAAGCGCATTGGCCTGACGGGCGGCATTGCGTGCGGCAAGAGCACGGCCTCGGCCATCCTGCGCCGCTTCGGGGCACCCATCATCGATGCCGACGCCATCGCGCACCGCCTCATGGAGCCGGGCGGCCCGCTCTACGAGGCGTATCGCGCGCACTTCGGCGCAGGCGTCATCCTGCCGGACGGACGGCTCGACCGCCGCCGCATCGGCCAGATTGCCTTTGCCAATCCCGCCGAGAAGCGCTGGCTCGACGCGGCGGCACATCCCGTGATCCGCGCGGCCATGCAGCAGGAACTCGCAGAGGCCGAGGCAGCAGGGGAGCCCGTCGCCGTCCTCGACATCCCGCTGCTCTTCGAGACGGGCTGGCAGGCGCATGTCGATGAAACGTGGCTCATCGACGTGCCGGAGCCCCTGCAGCTCGCACGCCTCGAGAAGCGCAATGGTTACAGCCGCGAAGAGGCGCTTTTGCGCATTGCCGCGCAGATGCCGCTCGCCAAGAAGCGCCAGCTGGCGGACATCCTCATCGACAACAGCGGCACCGAGCAGGATCTCGCCGAGAAGCTGCGCCGCCTCTGGCAGAGTCAGCCGGGCCAGGCCGCAGCCGATGATGGGGTTGGCAGGGAAGCGGAGACAGCAGGAAGCAGGAAAGGAAGAGACTCACGTTGAAACGATCTGATTTTCTCGAACGCGTCGAGGCGGCGCGCCGGTCGCTGCACCACAAGTACCTTTGCGCGATTGTGAGCACGGCCGTCTTCCTCGCGTTCGCGATCTACCTGACCTTCGCGTCAGAATCCTTCCAGCGCCACTACCTCTACCCGTTCCCATACCGCGACGCCGTAGAGACGTACGCCGACCGCTACCGCGTTGACCCGTATCTGGCCATCGCCGTCATCAAGACAGAGAGCAAATTCCAGGACGACGTCCACTCGCACCGCGGCGCCATCGGCCTCATGCAGCTCATGCCCGACACAGCCGAGTGGATTGCCGGGCAGCTCGAGGACCCCGCGTACTCCGTCGAAGCCATCCACGAGCCCGAGCGCAACATCCGCTACGGCATCTGGTACCTGAGCAGCCTCCAGCGCGAATTCGGCGGCAACGACGTCCTCGCCCTCGCCGCCTACAACGCCGGCCGCGGCAACGTCCAGTCCTGGATCCGCGACAACGGCTGGCCCCCCGACTTCCACAACATCGACGCCATCCCCTACCAGGAGACCCGCGAATACGTCCGCAAAGTCCTGCTGACTGAACGCAAATACCGCACCCTCTATCCGAATCTCGACGACAGAGCGAACTGAATCAGGCAGTAAAAAGCAAGCGCCTTCAAGAGCAACCGCCCTTGAAGGCGCTTTTTCATGCGCTTTGATACATTGAACTTTTAAAATCCTTGCAGGATTTTCTTAAGAAAAAGCGAATTTATATAAAAATACAGTTTCAATTCTGTATCATGTCACGGCAAGGAGTGACATAGCCTAAAGCAGGTTGCTACTGTTCTTTTGTATTTACAATCATCGAGTTTAGATAAGTAGGGGAAAAGGGAATGGCTACCTTAAATCATGTCTGTATGTGGTCGGGGAGGGGATGGACACCGATTACTGCAGAAAAAGCTGCAGGACTACATCCATATGGAACGGTTTCTGCTAAAAGTGGCTTATTTATGTGTGAACTATGTGGGCAATATGTTATACTTACAAATGGAAGCATTCGTGATAGGTATTTTAAGCATAGTGCATATGAAAAAAGTAAAGATTGTCCAGACCGAATGGATAATTCGAATAGTTATAACTATTATTCATATCATTCAAATGAACATGAGTTACCTATTCGTATTAAAGGGATATCGCCATCTTCTTTTCGATTTGAAATCGGTCTTATTAGAGTTCCAATTCAATTATGTAAAAAGAACCTTCAAATAATTATAAATACCAAAAATCACTGTTACACGTTTACTAGAGAACGTATAAACTTTGATGGAATAACTTATCTATCGATTGGAAAAACACCCTTTGAATCATGTAAAATCTGTATTCAAAATGGTGATGATAGTCTATATGAATTTTGGCCCCATGTAGTAAAGGGAATTGATCGAGAAGGAACTTTATTTGCAAAGGATTCTGGGAAGAAGATTACATATGATGCAGATGTCGAGGTAGAAAAAGAATACTATTTATTAAAATGTGGAACCCTTGCTGTAGAGCCTAAAAAAGATTTACGTATAAGACGAATAGCAGAAAAGAAAATTGGTAGAAATCTTTGGAAGCTTTATTTAGTTTCTGCGTTACGCTTCTCAGAGTGTGCTGCAAGATTTTATCTTGATTTTCACTGTAGATTAACAGAGCAACCCGCTTCATTGCAAGTAGTGTGGCCATTGTTTGTAGAAGAAGATTTCCTAATAAAGCATAATAAAAAAAGTATGTATATGATTGTAAAAGGCAATGTAATAAAAGAGATAAAAACGTTTCCGGAGGTCAGGTCGTTTAGACGAAATGATTTTTCTTCTTCAGAAGGACTGTACGAGATATTTTGTTCTGATCGACAGCAACTGATATCTATAGGACGTATGCATGCCTTAAAATATACTTATTTCTGGAGAGAGTCCCTTAATCAGACAGGAAAAAATCCATCGGTATTTGTGAGCAATATTGATGGAATAGAGATATGTCCTGGAAAATCATACAATTTGCCACCAAAAGGCATTTTTTGTGTTAAAACAGAATACGATAGTGAAATTGTAATCATAAAACATGGTGTTGTTGCTGATAAGAGGGAGATGGCAGCGTCTACACGTATTGAGATTGATGAAATATCATATAGTACTGAAATACAGATTTTTATCGGACTTGATTGTGTGTGGAAGATTGAGTTAAAAAAAGAAGATAATGTTGATATCCATTCTGAAGTCAATCTACTAAAATTTATCACTAAGGAATCCGGAAGGGTAATTCGGACTCCGCATTCTTTACGTAATATTATGATCAATATGAAAAGTTATCCGATTGTGTATAAATGGATAGAAAAATCAATAAGAAATGGTATGATGGATGAACAAAGCTATCGAAAACTTCAAGGAATTTATCGTGATATGAAAATAGTAAAAGGAGATATAATATGAATTATATTGAAGGTCTTAATACAGAAGAAAAAGTTACACTATGTAGTATTATTACAGGAAAGAGATTTAAAGCTCTCTTTTTAAAGAATGAATCAAAATGTTTAAAACTAAATATAATAAGAAATGGATTCAGGGTGGCGTCATTAACGAATCAGGAAACTCTTCTTGCTGCTATAGATAATATAAAAGAAGCCTTTATTTTGACTTATTGTAATAAAACCATAGGAGCTATGTTAAAAGCAATTCAAAAATCAGTGGACGACTCTAAAAAAAAAGGTAATACCGATAGTGATGCACTAGCAATAGCATTAGAAAGTTCTGATTTCGCCAATCCGCTATCTTTAAATAATATCAGTTTATATTTTAAGCTCATAGGAAAAGACTCTACGGTAGAGTCGTATCTCCAGATTTATAAAAAAATAGAACATATACGGGGGCAACGTATAAAAAGACTGGAAAACGAGAAAAATCATCTTCTTCTCCAGATTGAAGAGTTTGATCAAAAGATTGATGATATGGAAAGTGAGTATGAATCTAAAATCAAGAGACTTGAGCAAGATAAAAATGAATTATCGTTGCATGTAGTTTCTTTGAAAAAGAAACTACATGATTTAGAATCGATTCCTAGTCCGTTAAGTAATGAGGATGAAGCTTATCTAAAATCATTTGATGATACCGATAATTCAGTACTACCATCTATGAGATCGGATCAATTTACTTCTTTGTGCAGTGTCGTTACTCAAAAAGGACAAACAATGCTCACCCGACATGCTGATTTAAATCATAATGGATATTATGAGATTTTTCATCAAAAAGATGATGCTCCAAAGCGCTCTTATAATAGGGACAAACTTTATTATAAGGATGGACCATCTATTGACGGAGTATATGGCGTATGGAATTGGTCATCAATTCCTAATAGGAATGACCCTTCCAGGGAATTTATTGACTCGGAATATAGCAAAACTTTATTTCCTATCGAAATTGTTGTTTTGCAAGAATTATCATCTCTCGATGATTTAGCTGATGCATTAAAGAAGGGGATAAAGTATCTAGCTCACAGCAATAAAATGATTTTATCCATTTCAAGAGGAAAAGGTTGTTATGTAGGATTTTTATGTAATTTGTATAATAAAAAAGAATGTAGTTATGACAATAACACAATAACTGCATCTGTAGATTGCAATGTTCTTCCCGTATATAAATATACAGATAATGATATTTTACATTTGAATAATGGCATCTTATTTTATAGGAAAGCTTTTGCAGGGGTGCCAAATCAAATCTATCACATGAAGACACCAATGGAGATTGTAAGGCATCTGGTTATTTCTTCTATTAGTTGGCAAAATTATAAGATACGTGGCGATATTGTACGCAACGACTATAGAAAATTCAAAGACTTTCTTTCTACAATTCCAGTTGATGATATAATACCTAAAATACAAATAGAATGTAATTATACAAAGCCCACAGCAAAAAAAATAATGAATGATTTCATGAATGCGGTGCAGAAATACGTTGATGGAATAAGCTTAACAGATGAAATCGTTCAGTCTGCCATTTCAACGAATTCAGCCTTTAAAGAAAAAGCAAAGGATATGATACGTTTAGATTGGGAAAAGGAAAATAAATCTTTGCTGGATGATGCTCAAAATAAACTCGAAGGTCTTAAGGATGAGTACATGTCCATGGCTGAGTATTTAAATGCAGAAAAAAAGGCTTTTGATAAAATCAAAGAAGAAGAGAAATATCTTGAAAAAAGCATCGCTGAAAAAGAGAAACTAGCAGAAGATGTAGAATATGCAGTTTCTGAAAGAATTAAAAATGCACAAAAAAATGTAGCTGAATTTATTGCAAATATGGCTTTTGTTACAGGGACAGAAATAAATATCCAATCTGATATAGCAGAAAGACAAGCACCTGTAGAAATTGGATCGGAACAACATAAATATTCCGTAGTTGCAGGAAGTACGACACTTGATGATCTAGAAGCCCATCACTGTTGGACCGATGCAATGGATACAGTGGTTTCAGAAATTGGTGAAGCTGGTGTTGCAGAGGAGTATCAGAATGGGCTAGCAGCATTTCTTTGCGCTGCATATATTCATAGACAGCCATTGTTGTTGATTGGACCAAATGCCATTGATATCGTACGGGCTTTTAGTGCAGCTATAAGCGCGGATAAAACACATGGTATATTATATTGCGAGGGCGATTATTGTAGACGTGATATAGAAAATATTGGTGATAATGGTGAGGATATCGTTTTGATAAATAATGTCATCATGGGAGGATGGATAAATCGTCTCCCTGAAATACTTTTCTCAAAAGATATTCTCTTTATAGCTACGCACCCATATCCAGAAGACATCCAAGTAGAGCCTAAAAGTCTATATACATTCATGCTCCCCGTCTTCACAGAGATTTTCGTTGATGAAAAGGCTAATGGAAAATATTATGGTGGATATTTTGATAGTGACTTTAAAGAATATGTATATACCGAACATCCAGAAAAAAGGAAAAGATATATTTCAAAATCATCATTAGCCATCTTAACAAAAAATCAAATCCATAAACTTGTAAACACGATGTATGATATCTATCCTGATATGACTGAAGATGATGAATTCTTATTTACAGTTTTGCCTATTTTTTACGCTTCAATGAAAATAGATGAAATAAGAGATATGATTAATGATTCGGGAGATAGCATCAAGATATCTGCTAATTTAAAGAGAACTATCCAAAATATACTAGGAGATATCTGATGAATAAATATAATGGTTTGCTTCAAAAAATATCACAACAATATAATATCAAAAAAGGAAAACATGAACGCGATGAAAGATGGAAAACACGTATTGTTTATAGCATATGTGGACTGATGGCATATGCTTCCCTTTGGGACAGAGATGAGGAAGGTGATGGGGTTTCTATTATACATGTAAAGAAAAGGATTCATGAAACATTTTGCAATTATAAGCTACTATATCCTGAAATTATTACATGCTTACCAGTAGTCTTTGAAAATCTAGATGATGAAATTGTAGACTTGTTTTGTCGTGCAGGTATGGTGTATCATAGCCCTAATAGAATTTATCCGTCGATGAAGCGTAGTGAAACCTTTTGCGGAATCAAATTTCAAAGAGGGATATCCGTGGGAAATATTAAGAATGTATCTGGTCTTGGGCTTTATTCAAATACACCAGATAAAAAATCTCTAGATGATCTATCTAAGATAAGAAGGATGTTCAGACTCGAAGAAAATACTTTACAGGATATATGGAAGTACACTATATCAACAAATACTTGGCATTGTAATCAAACACTAACTAGTCAAAAAAATGTAGAATATATTCGTTTACATCCACCGTTTTATTCGGGGTATTGGACAAGAGAATTAGACACAAGTGGTGCTGTTTCAATCCTCCGAGTAGGGCCGAAGGGGAACCAGGAATATTATCTCTATCGCTATGCTGAAACAGGACTGGAAACAAGTCCCCTTCAGTATTGGAAGGTAAATGGTAAAAAATATAGAGAACTTTCCAATGCTTGTCTTGCATATCATGAAGAGCTTCCGCCAATCGAGTATTGCGAAGATGGAGAGGTAGTATATGTAGATATAGGATATTTACCACCTCTTCCTGAACATAGTTTTTTAAAACTTTATAGCTGGCCTATAAGTGATTTTAGAAGGGTGTTTTCATTACAGGTATTTGCAATAATTAAGTCTATTTTATCCGATGAAGGTTATACATTTAAAAAAGGAGAATATGATGGAAACTGGCGCAAGTTCTATTCATAAACAGTTACGAACAAATCTGGAAGATTATATAAAATCTCAATACTTTGGGAAGACACCATTGTTGCTTTCTGCATTGGAAGAGCATATTGATGATGAAGGATTACTTTATAAAAAACCATTTATTGAATCATCGCCAGCATATGTGTCTGTAGAGAACGGAATAGAGAAATCATCTATTCCCCCTTGGATGAAAGAGTACTTTACCCAATTGTCTGAAGCCGATATAGGAGTCTTTAAGTCTCCTTTCGTGCATCAGCTTTCTGCACTTGAAGCTGCTATTGAAGGGAAGAATCTATTTGTATCGACGGGGACAGGATCTGGAAAAACAGAATGCTTTATATGGCCTCTACTTGCTAAATTAGCTATTGAGGCACGAGAATCTAAAAGCTCATGGGGGAAACGTGGTGTTCGTACAATCATTATGTATCCTATGAATGCATTGATCTCTGATCAGATTAGTCGTCTTAGACGGATGATTGGTGACCAAGATGGAAATTTCATTAATATATTCAGGAAAACTTGTGGTAAGGAGGTACGTCGCCCTCAATTCGGTATGTATACTGGTCGAACGCCTTATCCAGGGCCACATTCGTCTAAGGTGCAAGATAGAAAACTTGAAAAAACATTGAGAAGAGTTTCGTTCCCTGAAAATGATTCTGAAAAGGAGTTCTTTGATCATCTGCTTCAAGAGGGGAAAATACCTGCAAAGGCAGATATGAACCAATTCCTTCAGAATCTTCATGATGGTATACATATCCCAAATGATGAAGATGCAGAATTGATTACACGATTTGAGATGCAGCAATTTTGTCCAGATATCCTTATTACGAATTATTCTATGTTAGAATATATGTTATTACGTCCCAGAGAAAAGAAGATATGGGAGGATACACGAGAATGGTTAAATGAAAGCGAGAAAAATAAGCTGTTGTTCATTATAGATGAAGCGCATATGTATCGTGGTTCATCAGGTGGTGAAGTAGCTCTATTGATCCGCAGACTTTTTTATAAACTCGGAATTCGTCGTAATCGCGTGCAATTTATATTAACAACTGCCAGCATGCCGAACAGAACAAAAGAAGATATTGATTCAGTGATGAAGTTTGCAAATGACCTCACTGCTTCAGATACAGAAATAAATTTCTGCTACCTTACAGGAGAACAAGAATATATTGATTCTCAACTAAAATACGATATACCAGATAGCATTCTTTTAGAATCTTCTTCTGCGAACTTCGAAGCTAAGAATGACATACGACTTTCTGCTCTTTTAGCATTTTGGAGACAGATAGAAGGTTTTGATTACAATATCACTGACTTAAAATCATTATATAATTGGATGTATGATAACCTCATCTATTATCGTCCGTTCCATGAACTCATTAAGTATTGTCGAGGAAATGCAGTATCGCTGGATGAATTATCTTCTAGGATTTTTCCGGAGCTAGATCATGAGATAGCGCTTAGGGCTGTTAGTGTTCTTTTGTCAATTGCTCCTTTAGCGAAAAATGATAAGGGAGCTGTTCTTTTTCCTGCTCGGATGCACATGCTTTTTAAAGGTATTTCTGGAGTTTATGCTTGTACCAATCCTCACTGTAGTCATTCTCACTCAGATAATGGCCTGACATTGGGTGAAATATATTTATCAGATAGTAATTTATATTGTCCTTATTGTAATAGTGTCGTATATGAACTCTATAATGATAGACGTTGTGGTGCACTTTTTTTTAAGGGGTATATTCTTGAAAATGATACTGATCTCCACGGTAATATATATTTATGGCGTTATTCTGGTCAATTAATTGATCAGATGATGAAAGAGATTCATTTGTTTATACCTACAGACGATTTTCAATTACCAATACGACAGGGAAAGAACGTTATAAAACCATGCTATCTTGATACACGGAGTGGATTCATCAATTTTACAGATGATTCCTTAGCTGCTAAGCCATGGGCTCGAAAATTATATTATTGTAATTACTCTGCAAAAGGACGTCCGCAAATCATTACATTCCCAACTTGTCCTCATTGTAGACATCAACTTTCCAAATCGCAACTCACTTCATTTAGCACGCGTGGAAATCAGTCATTCTTTAACCTGATAAAAGGACAATTCCAGTTACAGCCAGCAGTACCAGGAAAGGATGATAATCCAGAGCGTTTTCCTAATGAAGGCCGTAAAGTTTTATTGTTCTCAGATAGTCGTCAGCGTGCAGCTAAATTAGCTAGAGATATGTCAGATGCATCAGATATATCTGCTGCACGACAACTTTTTGTATTAGCTATTGAAATGATGGAAGCAGACAGTAAAAAAAGATCAATGGATTATCTTTATGATTATTTTTGTCTTGCGGCAGCTCAATCTCATGTGCATATTTTCCATAATCTTGATAGGAAGAAATTCGCTGAAGATTGTGATAGTGCTCAAAAAAATCAGATGCGATGCAAGAGACGAGGACGAGAATATAAGCCAAGATTTACGATTGCTAACGCACCAGTACAGATGCAAGAATATATTCTTCGATTATTTGCTGGTGGTTATAATACATTATATGATTCTGCTACAAGTTGGTTAGAGCCTACCGAAGATGCGCTTTACGATGCTCTTGATGATTTGGAAGAATCTAATATAATCGTTCAAGAAGAAGAATTTGTTGATTTTTTTAACGCATGGATACTTTCAATCTGTGACATGTATACAGCTATTGGTCATACTATCAAGGATACAGTTCGTTTAAAAGTACGCCCCAATTATGGGACTTATGGCCTTGATGCTGATTGGAAGTTCTCGAATGTTATCCGCAGTATAATGGGATGGGATAATGAAAATAAAGATGAGTTGATATGGAAACGAGTCTTAAAAGATGGCTTCCTTGATTCTGCACAACCAGATAATGGAAAACTGTATGTTGATATGTCCAGAGTAAGAGCTCGTTTCGATGATACACATGTATGGTATAAATGTGAGCAATGTTCTGAGTTAACTCCATTCATATTTAGAGGGAGATGTCCTAGTTGCGGATCTGTCCATATTCATCAGATGTCATCTGATGAATATAAAGCACTTGATTTTTGGAGAAAGCCAATCTACGAGGCACTTCAAGGAGAACCTATCCGTGTAATTGATACCGAGGAACATACTGCACAGCTTTCTTATAAAGATCAACGTGATGAGCTCTGGAGTCGAACAGAACAGTATGAATTACGTTTTCAAGACTTTATAGAAGACAATGAGACTCCTGTTGATATTCTTAGCAGTACGACCACCATGGAAGTTGGAATTGATATAGGGTCTTTAGTTGCAGTCGGTTTGAGAAATATTCCTCCGATGCGTGAGAATTATCAGCAGCGAGCAGGGCGCGCCGGACGTCGAGGGGCTAGTCTGTCAACCATTATTACATTTTGTGAGGATGGCCCTCATGATACATTGTATTTCAACAATCCAGTACCCATGTTTCGTGGAGACCCACGCAAACCATGGATTGACGTGGTAAGTGAAAAACTTCTTCAACGTCATATTGCTATAGTTACCTTGCAAGAATTCCTCGCAAAGTATAATGAGAGTCTTGATATAATTTCAGCAGCTGTTTTCTTAGACCATCGTCTTGATGAATTCGCGAAATATCTTACATCTTATACGATGAAAAAAGATAATATACTTCTGCCATCTGGAACACGATTCCTCTATTCGAGATTTGTAAGTGAATTAAAAGATGAATTCAATGTTTTGAAACAGAAACGCATAAATCATCCTGAACTATTTGGTGCAGAAGAAGGTGCTAAGATAGATGCTGCTAAGACTTTATTAGATGCTCTTTATGAAGAAGGTATAATTCCCACATATTCTTTTCCTAAAAATGTCGTAAATACGTATATACCAGATATATCTAACCCTGGAAGAATTCTTTATGAAGTTGATCGAGGGCTCGATGTTGCTATCGGAGAGTATGCTCCTGGAAGATCTATTGTTGTTGATAAACAAACTTATCAAATTGGCGGATTTTACTACCCTGGAAGTGAATATCGTGCAGGGAAATCATCTGCTCCGGCACGGGCTTATACCGAAGATCCAAACTATGTAAAACAAGTGCTTTCTTGTCCTAAATGTGGATGGTTTGGTCTTTTGGAAGATAAAACCAAACGATGCCCTTTCTGTGGAAACCACAAGCTTGAAATATCGCGTGAGATGTTGCGCCCATGGGGATTTGCTCCCAAGAATGCTGAGTCAATACCAGAGGTTCAATTAACAGAAGAATATACTGCTGTACAGCAACCTTTGTATTCGACGCTACCAAATGCGCAAGAAATGCGTCTCGTTTCTGGCTGTAAAAAAATACGAATAGCTGCACGAACAAATCAGAGAATTATCATGTTAAATAAAGGTCTTGATAATAAAGGATTTATGGTTTGTAAGGATTGTGGTGCTGCTATGCCAGGTGACGATGTTAATGTACTGAAGGATATTGATAGACCCTATAAGTCAAAGAAACGTTGTAAAAAATGTTATCATACCAATTCCATCAATGTGAATCTGGGGTATGATTTTATAACCGATATGATGGTTCTGGAATTCAAGATGGATAATAATATTATAAATGTTGAGAGAGATGATAATCCTTGGCTCAATCGTGCAGCACAATCATTAGCAGAAGCTTTACGATTAGTTACTAGCAAAAAACTTGATATTGAATTTACTGAACTAGTCACAGGGTATCGGCTTAGAACAGGAAATGAATCAGCGTATATTGATATCTATCTGTATGATAGCTTATCAAGTGGTGCGGGTTATGCTGTAAGTATAGCTGATATAATGAATGAAATATTACTAGAAACAAAGAATCATTTAAAGTCATGTGATTGTGAATCTGCATGTTCTAAATGCTTGAAACATTATAGAAATCAGCACGTTCACGGTTTGCTGGATCGATTTGCAGCGCTTCAGCTTCTTGAGTGGGGAATGGATGCGAATATAGCACCTAAAATTCCATTGAATGAACAAATAAAAATGATTTACCCTTTGAAAAATATACTTGAACAATCTGGATGTAATATCGATATTAATAACGGTATTACTGCAATTGGAAAGAGAGCTAGAAAAGAGATTACTATTTACCCATCAATGTGGCGTGAACCATATGATTCTAATACTATATTCATAAGTGATGCGTATATAAAACATGGGAAACCATATGCCGTAAAAAAGATTCTCGATAACGTTTGAGGTCTGATTCTGTGTCATGATTGTTGAGTTCGCACAGATGAAGATATAAGATGAATCAATAGTAGAGGAAGTTAGAAGGAGGATGTAATCATGAAGAGACTGTATCTGTATGTTTCGGCCATACTCATCGGCATCTATGTATGGATGGCGGGGGCGTTGCCTGCCGGTGCGACGGATGTTTGGGTGGACCACTGGGACAGCGAGAATGTCGATGTCTATGTGATGGACGACACGATTTCGTATGGCACGAGGTCGACGGGACGGTGGTTCAAGGTCTCGACGAAGATTGTTCAGGACGGTCAGCTGCAGCAGGTCATTGAGTGGGATTTCAGCAAGTACAAATCGGATATGTGGCGCTATGCGACGAACACAATGGACGGGACACACACGACGGTTGTCATCGTGCATAACGGCGTATTTGAGTACGCTATGAAGCAGATTGGCTGGTCGTATTATATTCGTAATGGCTGGTACTACTATTGATTGTGCACTAGCGGGGGCAGGGAAATGGAACTGAAGAAAATCGAATACAAGCTGACGGTCTGCAAGGTGGCAGATGTATGCGACATCGACATGGCCGCTGATTTTTACTTTGTCGGGAAAACGGATGAAGAAGTGTCGCTGGTGTGCAGGACAGAGGACACACCTGCAAAGACGGTAGAACGGGATGACGGGTGGAGAGGATTCCGCATT